>JAAUYH010070484.1_pt1 | contig 14647 bp, 12 predicted proteins | sample 7278061 | NCBI WGS metagenome assembly JAAUYH01 (sample SAMN14350203, study PRJNA611818) | marine sediment metagenome | isolation source: surface marine sediment (0.6m) | place: French Polynesia: Moorea | collected 2018-08
CGTCCGACACATGGCCGACAATGCCGACGGCAATCCCGGTTTCCTCGATCGCTTCGCGAATGGCCGCAATGCGTGCACCATATTCCTCGACATCCTCATAGCCAAGGTCACGGGCATAGTCGTAATCCGCATCGTCGACCTTGCCGCCTGGAAACACCGCGGCGCCCGCGGCAAAGGCCATCTTGGACGAGCGCTGTACCATCAGGATTTGTGGCGGCGTGTCGCCTGCCTGTTCGCGAAATATGATCACGGTTGCAGCCGGTTGCGCCTGTTTCAGCGGCTTGCCGGTAAGCGGATCGGTGGTTGGTTCTTTCGTTTCTGCCATGTCCCTTTTGACCAGCAATTGACAGACATGCCAAGCGTGGATTGGCAAAACTGGCAAATTTGCCAAAACACCGGCGGCGTGGCATTGCCTCGAATGTGGGAATTGTCGAACTTCTCGGGCTGGCCGGAAGCGTAAGCCTGCTCTCCGGTTGGCGCCTCTACCTGACCATCTTCGTGACTGGTCTCGCGATGCGGCTTGAATGGATCAACCTGCCCGAAAACCTGCAAATGCTTGATGCTCTTGCCAATCCCTGGGTGCTAGGGATCAGCGCGCTTGGCGCCCTCGCCGAGTTTTTCGCGGACAAGATCCTCTGGCTCGACAGCTTGTGGGACGGCATCCATACACTCATCCGGCCACTGGGCGGCGCTTTGTTGGCGCTGGCAATCGTCGATGCCGGTGATCCCGCCTGGCAAGTGATCATTTTCCTGCTGGGCGGCGGTGCCGCCCTCATGAGCCACAGTGCCAAGGCGGGTGCGCGCGCCATGGTCAATACCAGCCCTGAACCGGTCAGCAATGTCGTGGTCTCCACCGGCGAGGACGTCGCAACCGGCGGCTTGCTGTTCCTCGCGCTCGCCAACCCGGTCGCGGCACTGGTCATCGCGGTGGTCATGCTGCTCCTGTGCAGCGTGCTCGTCTATAAGGGATTTCGCTTGTGGCGCAGGATGGTTTCCAGCGGCAACTAGCCGTCCGGCAACACTTCTCCGGGCCCGCAAACCGTTAGTTTTTCAAATGTTTTGAAAGGGATGGTCGGGGAGACAGGATTTGAACCTGCGACCCCCTGTACCCAAAACAGGTGCGCTACCAGGCTGCGCCACTCCCCGACGCGCGCTCCCCTTAGGCAGAGCCAATCCGAAAAGCAAAGGGTTTTTTGGAAAGCTTCCCGGTCCGCCTCCGCCAAGGCTTCGGCGGACAGCCATCGCTGAAAACCCGGCTTGTCAGCCGAAGCTTCAGCGAAGGCTGGTGGGCCCGGAGGGACTCGAACCCCCGACCTAGCCGTTATGAGCGGCCAGCTCTAACCAACTGAGCTACAGGCCCTTGAAACCGGTATTTCCACCCCTGTTCCAATTGACGCCCCGATAGCGGAAACCGGGCTCGATTGGCAAGCGGCAAACCGAACATGTCGTGTGATTTGATTGATCTTGGTTTCAGCCGGCCGCCGCCAATATCTCTTCGGCAGAGATCGGGCTGGCACCGCGCATTTCAAGATGCTCGATCACGTCGCGCCACCAGTCGTAGAAGCGGTCGAGATCCTCGTCCGTGCGGACATAGGGCGTGTGGCCCGGCGAAAGTGACGGTGAATGAAAGGAAAACACGAGCAACTGAAGCTGGTCGTCGAGGGCAACGTCGATCGCTTCCTTTGCTTCCCAGGCGGTCACACCCTCGGGCGTCAGCGGGATGCGCTCAAGCATCTTGCTGCGCGAAATGATTGCATTCGCAATTCCCGAACTGTTCATCATCTTGCCGAACAGACCCGCCTGCTTGCGGAACATGCCGGAATAGACCGTGGTCAGCGGAACCTCCAGCAGTCGGCGATCGCCCTGCCACCAGAATGGTTCGGGACCGATATCCTGGAAATTCGGTCCGCCCTCGTCGGAATAGTCGAAGCGGGAGCGGATGCTGCTGTCCATGGTGAAACCATGACGGCGCAATATTTCGGTAGTGTGCTCGCCAATCCCGTAGCGTCCGGCGCGGTAGAATGGTGACTTGATGCCGACCCGCTCGGTCAGTGTCTTGCACAATATTTCCAGCTTCTGCTCTTCCAGCTCGATCGGCAGGTTGCCCGCAAAGCTGTTCCGGTCGTTGAGCTGCTCTTCGAATGGCGGATTGACCCACGGATGCAGGTGAATGCCAACCGTGGCGCTGTCTTCCTCGATCACCGACTTCAGGAAGCTGACCGCGGCGTCGTCCTGGACGATGGAATAGTCGACAAAATAGAGCGGTTTCACACCATATTTGCCGACAAATTGCTGGAATCGCTGCAACTTGGGAACTGTGATCGTGGTGTGACCGGTTCGCTCGAACGGGGCGTCCCAGTCAAACTCCTCCTCGGTATCGACCGTTACCAGGAACCGGCGGCCAAAATTCTCCGGCCACTGCACCGGCACTCCCAGGTCATGCGCCTGCCTGGATGATTGGTTGCCTGCAGCCATTGGTTGAAGCCCCATCTGGACGATAACTCGAATTCGAGAAGTTGTGCGGCTATTCCCGCTCGGTCTCGCGAACCCCGATTTCGCTAGTCGCCACCGCGGGAAGGGTCAAGGCAATCCTGTCCTCGCCAATCGACAGGGATCCGGACGCGGCTTCGGCGAGGTTGCGGACGAGGCGCAGCGAAAAACCGAGCCCGAGCAGTGAGGAATCCCCGCCGTCATTCTCGATACCTTGCGACGGGTCGAGCAGCCTTTCTTCGGAAATACCCCTGATGCGCGACGGTCGCGAAAGGGTGAAAAGGTTCACCGGCTGGACACCGATCTTGGTTCGCAGTTCCCCGACCAGCGCTTCGCCTTCCTCGCACGAGATGATCGCCGCCGAAAGCAGGCGCGCGAAGATCCGTTCGACGGCTTCGCCGTTCATGGCAAAGGACCGGACTGGTTCGGCCTTGCTGATGTTGAGTTCGACCGACTTGCTGCGCGACAGGCTTTGCAGGCGCTGTGCCATGCGCTCGAACAGCCAGTCCGGCTCGGTGAAGCCACTGGTTTCGCCCAATTGCCCGGCATCGGCCTTGGCCGCGATATCGAGATCCTCGAAACCGGTCAGCAGCCGCCGCGCCTCGTCCATGATGTTACGGGCAAGCGTGCGATATTCGAATGATGCCGGACCGAACAGCTGCTGCTCGATGATTTCGCTGAAGCCAATGATCGCATTGAGCGGTGTGCGCAATTCGTGGATCAGCTGTTGCAGCTGCTCGCGCCGCTGTGTGTCGAGATTCACATGTCCAGCATCCTCGGCGGCATTGGGACGCCGCATGATACCGCGATAGCCCTGGAACCGCCCAGTCTCATTGCTGAAATAGGGGATGGCGCTCATCCGCCAGTCACCGGCGACCACCGGCGCCCCGCAGAGCCGCATGCGTGCATTTTCGAGCGGCATGCGCTGGCGAAATGCCGCCGCGCCATAGGCATCGGGACCCGGACCGTCATCGAATGTCGGCTGGGCAATCGTCACCCCAGCGACTGCGCCCCTTGGCGGGCCCTCGGTCCAGGTTATTGTCCCGCTATCGTCCGTTTCGAACTTGATAGTCGCGATGGACTCGACGAAATAGCTGCGGTCCTGCGGCTCCTCGAGCGGCAATCGCTCGCTGTCCTCGGCCCGGCCTCGCTGGTAGTCTGCGATCTTCTCGACAAGGGCGCTGATCTGGGACGCTTCGGTTTCTTCCGCTTCGGCGGTTTCGGGAGCAACTTCTGTCCTTTCCGCCGTCACCTCATGCAGTGCCGGTTGCCGCTCTTCCGGTAGCGGTGTCTGGTCGCTTTCTTTCGCCGCATCGACAGCAGGTGCCGGAGACGGGTCGGCACGATCAACCAGCCCGGCCATCCTGATTCGCTCCTGTGCATGGGGCGGCAGCGTCGGATAGATATCGGCCCACAGCTCGTCGGGCAGGTCAGCCGCATCGAGCGCCGCGTCGCAAATGGGGCGTGCATCGGCACAAAGGTACACCAGCAACGGCGCGGAACGGAGTCGTCCCCGAAGCGCTTCCACGCCCGACAACCGGTCTTCCTCGGACACCCGTTCATGCAGGTCGCGCAGCCGGCCCAGGCCGAGCTGGACGTCTTCGTTGGCAAGGTCTCCGGGTTTCTGGGCGAGCAGGTCAACGACCTGGCGCCATTGCAGCGCAGCCGCCAGCCCCTCGGGCAGACTCCCTTTCAATACGGTGGTTAGGCGATCGTCAAAGCGCAAGAATATTATCCCGATGGACGCTGTTTTGGCACAACTGTTAAAGGGTTGATAACCGTTTCAAACTGCCGCTGGAAGGGGCTTTCCGGGCGCGTCACAATGTGGGACATGCGAGACAGCATTGCTTGGCTGGCTCATTATATTATAACGGTCCAGCGATTCGCGAACGGATATTACCAGACTATGGCCGAAACTAACCTAGACGAAATTGACCTGAAGATATTGCAACGGCTTCAGGAGAACGGCCGGATCACCAATGTCGAACTGGCCGAAAGCGTCGGTTTGACGGCGCCTCCGTGCCTGCGGCGCATGCGTGCGCTTGAGGATGACGGCATCATCACCGCCTATCACGCAGCGATTGATCCCAACAAGATGGGATACACGATTACCGTGTTTGCGATGGTCAGCCTGAAGAGCCAGGCAGAGTCCGACCTTCAGGCATTCGAAGAACATGTGCAAAAGCTGCCCGAGGTACGCGAATGCTACATGCTCAACGGCGAAATCGATTTCATTCTCAAGGTCGTTGCCAAGGACCTGCAGCAATTCCAGAGCTTCCTGACAAGCCATCTCACGGCGGCGCCGAACGTCGCCAGCGTCAAGACTTCGCTCACCATCCGGTCGGCCAAGCACCTGCCCGGCGTTCCAATCGGCACATGAAAAAGGGCGCCGAGGCGCCCTTTCCCTGATAAGCTGCAGTTCTGCAGAGCGGGCTTAGCCAGCGGCTGGTGCAGCTTGTTGCGCCTGCTGGTCGATCCAGATCTGCCACAGGCGCGCAAGCGATTGCCGGTTGCCCGAAACCTTGGCGAAGGCAGCCTTTGCCGCTGCATGATCACCCGCCATGGCCATGGCATTGCCGATCCCGATATTGCCGCGGTTCTGGTCGGCACCGGGCCGCGCAAGTCCGGCTTCATAGAATGCAGCCGCCTTGGCATAATCACCATAGCCCAGCCACACATCGGCAAAGTTCATCATCACCGACGCACTACCCGATCCGCGTACGTCCGATGGCTGTGCCGGGAGCGAGGCCTTGTCCTCGGCAACCTTTGACCGCGCCGGAGTGAGATACTCAGCGATCATCGGGTTACCGGCCTCGATCGTGCCATCGGCACGCCCTTTTTCGAGGACCTTGACGATGTCACCAAACAGGTTCTTGCGCTGGGCCTCCTCGGCATATTCCTTGTAGTCATTGGCCGAGTTCAGCGAATTGCTGGCGAACATGAATCGCAGGACCTCAAGGTTCTGGACACTGTCGCCCTGCATGCCGCGGCGCGTTGCCGCGACCGCATCGCCCCAGGAAAGCCCTGAAGGATAGGCCATTGCCCAGTTGATGGCCCACTCGCCATAAAGCGCCTTGTCGTTGCTCCGCAGCGCGCGGTCACGGGCCATGCGATACCAGTCCTCGGGCGCCTTCTGTCCGGCACTGGTCGTATCATCGATGACCGCCTGCCACTTGGCCAGGCCTTCCTGATAGCGGTTCTGCTTGATGTAGGTTTCAGCAAGCAGGATGCCGATATTGTTTTCACGATATCCCGCGTCATATGACGTCTGGAAATATTGGCGCGCTTCGTCAAAGCGCTGCCCTTCATAGGCGAAATTGCCAACGAAGAAGTTGTAGACGCCAACCTGCTCTGCCGGCGTGAAGCCACTGGCCAGCATTGCCTTGAGGCCCATTTCCTGAAGTCCCTGATCCTTCAGCTTGCCGCCCAGGCTGACCGCGAACTGGCCCGCGACAAACTGGTCATATCCGGTCCAGCCTTGCGCCAGCAATCCCTCTACCATCGGTTTTGCAGCAGCCGGATCCTCACCTTCAATCGCCGCCTGCACCGGGCCGGCCTGTTTCTGGAATTCCTTGCTGAATTTCGGCTTTTTCTGGGCATAAGCCGTCTGCGGCAATGCAGTCACAGTGACGGCACCCGCAGTCGCCAGTGCGACAGCCAAGGAAAGATGAGATAGAAAACGCATAGATTGTCTCCAGATTCTTATGTTTTTAGATAGGGCCACGCTTTCGGCCCGAATATGGTTGCACCATAAAGTCTCTTGGCTCTATTACCAAGCTTCGTCACCTTTTCTAGGGTGAATCCGCTGAACAGTGGTTGAACGATTGACCGCGTTTGGCGCCAATCCAAACCGAAAAATGTATAAAGAGGTAAATTCGCGTGCTTGCTGTTATATCCCCCGCAAAATCGCTTGATTTTGAAAGCGATATCCCGGCCGTTTCTCTGTCTGAAAACCGTTTCCCAGCGGAAACCCAAAGGCTGGCGACGGGGCTCAGGAATCTTACCAAGACAAGGCTGAAGAAAATCATGCCCGTGTCGGACAATCTGATCCAGCTCAACCGGGACCGCTATGCCGAGTTTTTCGACCAGCCTGAACGGCCCGCCATCTTTGCCTATAGCGGCGATGTTTATACAGGATTCGAGGCACAAAGCGTCGGCGACGAGGCGTTGCATTTTGCGCAGGATCACCTGCGGATCCTATCCGGGCTTTACGGTCTGTTGCGCCCGTTCGACCCGATCAGGCCGCATCGGCTGGAAATGGGCACGAAATGGGCACCGCGCTACAAGAAGCTCACCGACTTCTGGGGCGACAAGATCGCTAGGGCGCTGGCGGCCGACCTCGACGATGCAGGCGATCGCACGATCATCAACCTGGCCAGCAACGAATATTGGGCCTCGGTCAAGCCGCATCTCGGCAAGCTCAACGCGCGGATCGTCGAGGTGGATTTCCGCCGAGAAGGTCCCGACGGACCTGAGTTTGTCAGCTTCGAAGCCAAGCGTGCGCGCGGGATGATGGCGCGTTTCATCTGCGAAAACCACCTGACTGACGTCGAATCGCTCAAGGCGTTCGACAGCGACGGTTATCTCTTTGCGCCCGAGCATAGCGACGAAAATCACCTGCGCTTCATCCGCTCGTGAGCAAGGGAACGGCGATTGTCGTCGGTGCCCATGGCGGCATCGGCCGCGCGGTTGCGGATGTGCTCGACGCCGAGCGTGAGTATGATCAGGTCATCCGCTTGTCGCGCCATGCCGACAGCCCCGTCCGATTGGATGTCACGGACGAAGAATCGATCGTCACTGCGGCAGATTGGTTGAGGCAACATGCGCTGCAGCCATCGCTGGTTTTCGTGGCGACAGGGCTGCTCCACCGCGACGACAGGGGCCCGGAAAAGAACATGCGGCAACTGGATGCAGACTGGTTGACCGAAACCTACCGGGTCAACGCCATCGGGCCTGCATTGGTCGCCAAGCATTTCCTGCCATTGATGCCACGTGACCAGATTGTGCGCTTTGCCGCCATTTCCGCCCGCGTCGGCAGCATTTCCGACAACCGGCTGGGCGGCTGGTATGGCTACCGCGCGGCTAAGGCGGCGCTCAACATGATGGTCCGCAATCTCGGCATCGAATGGGGCCGCAAGCACAAGCGGTCGATCATCGTCGCCCTCCATCCCGGTACCGTGGACACCCCGCTCAGCAGCCCGTTCCAGGGCAATGTTCCGGAAGGAAAACTGTTCGACCGCGAACGCGCGGCGATGCAGTTGCTGGACGTTCTGGACGAACTGAAGCCGGCTGACAGCGGCAAAATTTTCGCATGGGACGGAAGCGAAATAAATCCCTGATTTTCCACAGGAAATAAACTGTAAAAACCGGTCGAAAGACTGGTCATTTCAAGCCTTTTCTCCTACAAGGGTAGGCAGGAAAACGAGACTCATAAGGCCTGTTTGTGAACGAACAAACCACACCTCCGGAACCCTCCGATATCGAGCCGGTAGATATCGTCGACGAGATGAAGTCCAGCTATCTGGACTATGCCATGTCGGTGATTGTCAGCCGCGCCCTGCCTGATGTGCGCGATGGCCTGAAACCGGTCCACCGCCGGATCCTTTTCGCCTCGCAGGAAGGCGGATTTGTTGCCGGGCGCCCCTATCGCAAGTCGGCGAAGATTGTCGGCGACGTGATGGGCAACTACCACCCGCATGGCGACAGCGCGATTTACGATGCGCTCGCTCGGATGACGCAGGACTGGTCGATGCGGGTGCCGCTCATTGACGGCCAGGGCAATTTCGGGTCAATGGATCCTGATCCGCCGGCCTCCATGCGTTATACCGAGGCACGGCTGGCCAAGGTCGCGAACAGCCTGCTCGGTGACCTCGACAAGGACACGGTCGACTTCCAGGACAATTATGACGGCAGCCGCCAGGAACCAGGGGTCCTGCCCGCCCGTTTCCCGAACCTGCTGGTCAATGGTGCCGGCGGTATCGCGGTCGGCATGGCGACGAATATCCCGCCGCACAATCTCGGCGAAGTGATCGACGCCGCCCTCGCCTATATCCAGAATCCGGCGATTACGGTCGATGAACTGATCGAGATTATCCCCGGACCCGATTTCCCGACGGCGCCGCTGATCCTTGGCCAGGGTGGCGCGCGCGCTGCCTACAAGGAAGGCCGCGGTTCGATCATGATGCGCGCGCGGCACGAGATTGAACAGGGCCGCGGCGACAAGCAGTCGATCGTGCTCACATCGATCCCGTTCCAGGTCGGCAAGTCCGGACTGGTCGAGAAGATTGCGGAAGCTGCCAAGGACAAGCGGATTGAAGGCGTGTCCGACATTCGCGATGAATCGAGCCGCTCCGGTGTTCGCGTGGTGATCGATCTCAAGCGCGATGCGACGCCCGACGTGGTGTTGAACCAGCTTTGGCGCTTCACCCCTGCCCAGTCGAGTTTCCCCGCCAACATGCTAGCCATTCGCGGCGGCCGGCCCGAAGTGCTCAACCTGCGCGACATCATCGAAGCCTTTGTCCGGTTCCGCGAGGAAGTCATCACCCGGCGCACGAAGTTCGAACTGAACAAGGCACGGGAACGTGCGCATGTGTTGCTCGGCCTCGTCGTGGCTGTAACCAACATGGACGAGGTCGTCCGTATCATCCGTGGTTCCGCAACTCCGGCAGAGGCACGGGAATCGCTGCTGGCACGGGAATGGCCGATCGAGGAGATCGCGCCCTATATCCGGCTGGTCGAAGCTGTGGAGACCGACGTCTCCGGCGACAGCTACCGCTTGTCGGCGCGGCAGGTAAAGGCGATCCTGGACCTGCGCCTGCAGAAGCTGACGGCGCTTGGCCGCGAGGAAATTGGCGACGAACTGAAAGAGCTGGCCGCGGCGATCGAGGAATATCTCGAGATCTTGTCGAACCGCGTCAAACTTTACGAAGTTATGCGCGAAGAATTGCGCGAAGTCCGCGAGGAATTCGCTACACCGCGGGTCAGCGAGATCACCGCAGCCTGGGACGGGCTCGAAGACGAAGACCTGATGGAACGCGCCGAGATGGTCGTCACCGTCACCCATGGCGGCTACATCAAGCGCACCGCGCTCGACACGTTCCGCGCGCAGCGGCGCGGCGGCAAGGGCCGCGCAGGCATGGCGACAAAGGACGAGGATGCAGTGACCGAGCTGTTTGTTGCATCCACGCACACGCCGGTGCTGTTCTTCACCAATCTCGGCCGAGTTTACCGTCTCAAAGTCTGGAAACTGCCCGAGGGCGGGCCGCAAACCAAGGGACGGCCGATGGTCAACCTGTTGCCGCTCGGCGAGGGAGAACAGGTCACCAACGTCCTCGCGCTTCCCGAAGACGAGGCCGAATGGGCCAGCCTCAATATATTGTTTGCGACGCGGCAGGGCATGGTGCGCCGGAACAGCATGGACGCCTTCACCAATGTTCCGTCCAACGGCAAATATGCGATGGGATTTGTCGAGGATAGCGGCGACCAGCTCATCGGTGTCACATTGCTCAACGAGGACCAGGAAGTGTTCCTGGCCAGCAGCGAGGGCAAGGCGGTGCGGTTTGCCGCCACCGATGCGCGCGAGACCAAGAGCCGGACCGGAATCGGCGTGCAGGGAATGGGACCCAAGGGCGGTGTCGAGGTCGTGTCACTGGCCATTTCGAACACCACCGGCACGACCGCCGAGGAACGCGAGGCGTATCTCAAGGCGGCGGGTTGGAAGAACACCGACAACGAACCGGAACTGAGCCCCGAGCGCATGGCGGAAATGGCGGAGAAGGAGGAGTTCATCCTGACCGTCTGTGCCAACGGCTATGGCAAGATTTCGTCCGCCTATGAGTATCGTACCATCGGCCGCGGCGGCAAGGGTGTGGTCAACATTGGATCGCCGGACAGTGATCCGGATCGCAACGGCCCCGTCGTTGCCAGCTTCCCGGTCAAGCACGGCGAGCAGCTGATGCTGGTCACCGACCAGGCCAAGCTGATCCGGATGACGATCGAGTTTCGCCACCTGATCGAGAACGGCTTCGAGGAGAATCTTGGCTATTCGATCATCGGTCGCGGATCGGCCGGTCTCAAGCTGTTCGACGTGTCCGAGGGCGAGCATGTCGTCGGCGCTGCCAAGATTGACGAGGAAGAGGAACCCGAAAACGAGGCCGAAGAAGCCGTCGCCGGGGAATTGCCGGGAGGAAATGATGCAGGAGACACTAAAGATCCAGGTTGAACCGTCGGGACAGGCTTGCGGGGCCACCGTCACGGGCGTCGACCTGACCAAGCCGCTCAGCGACGAAGAAGTGGCCGCGATCCGGGCGGCATGGCTCGAACATCATGTCCTTTCCTTTCCCGGCCAGCCGATGAGCGACGACGACCTTGAACGATTCACCCGGTATTTCGGCGGCTTTGGCCATGACCCGTTCTTTGCCCCGGTCGAGGGACGGTCGCATATCGCCGCGATCCGCCGGGATGCCACGGAAACGACGCCGCTATTCGCGGAAAACTGGCACAGCGACTGGAGCTTCCAGGAACATCCGCCGGCGGGCACTTGCCTGATGGCGGTCACGGTCCCGCCTGTGGGCGGCGATACGTTGTTCGCCGACCAGCACAAGGCGCTGGCCGCCCTGCCCGAAGAATTGCGTGCAAAGATCGAAGGGAAAATGGGCATTCACAGCGCCCAGGTCGCCTATGCGCCGGATGGCATGTACGGCAAAAAGGATGAAGGCCGCAGCATGGATATCGTCGCCGACGAATCGGCTCGCGAAACGCAGCTTCACCCGTTGATCCAGGAGCATCCGGAAACCGGCGAGCCGGCGCTGTTCAGCACCTTGGGCTATATTATCGGCATCGAGGGCATGGATCAGTCAGAAGCCTTCCCGATCCTGTCCGAACTGGCCGCCTGGCAGGGCCGCGAGGAATTCACCTATCGCCACAAATGGGAACCAGACATGCTGGTGATGTGGGACAACCGCTCGGTGCTGCACTGCGCGACGGGCGGCTATGAAGGGCATGACCGGTTGCTGCATCGGACAACGATTGCGGCTTACGAGGCCGCCTGACCTTTCTCGACATGACTGGAGCCGCTCGTGTCTAGCATAGTCAAGACACGCCTCTCGACTGTGCTCGAGGCGAACGGTTCAGACACAAAGCGACCAATGGCTATGGATTGGGAATGTGCATTTCATCCCGGAGCTTGCGGACCACGCCGGTGGCGATCATGAACTGGCCGACATAGTAGAGCGGCCAGATCGTCCAGTCCGGGATTACCGAGTTCTGCAGAAATCCCATACGCGAGAAGATCAGCAGGTCGGAAATCACGAAAAGCAGTGCACCGATACCGACCCGATAGCGCGAAAAACTGCTGGTCCATGCGAGTGCCGCCATGACGGCGAGGAATGCCGTGTAGATCGCCAGCCCCGGTGCCTCGGCCCGGTCGAATGGCAATGACCAGGCGATGAAGATCGTGACCGGGACCAGGAAAATGGCGAAAATCGTCTGGCTGAACGCAAGCTGCGGCCGGCGGTGGCGCAGGTAGAGCGTGATCGCAATGCAGTGCCCGACGATGAACGCCGCGGCACCCATGATCAGGTCGATCTCGATCAGCATGTCGCCCAGCGCCCCGCATGCCATGACGGCGGCAATCAGCTTGCCGTCGAAATTGTGGATCCTGCGCAGGGCGTAGATCGCGAGGAAGCCGACCCCCAGGCCCTTCCATATGATAAGGTAGAGTTCGGGGATATTGCGATCCATCGCGAAGAAATAGCTGATCCCGAACAACAGGCTCAGCGAAAGATATGGTCTGGATTCCGTGATCGCGCGTTTCATGGTATGGCCCCGCCTCCTCCTGACTGCTCCTACCATCCGAAAAGGGCAACTGCCAGATTGACATGTGCTCCTTACCAAAACATTAGGCCTGCATGACCCAGGTACATATTATTGGCGGCGGCTTGGCCGGATCGGAAGCGGCATGGCAATTGGCGCAGCAGGGCGTGCAGGTGCGCCTGTCGGAAATGCGCGGCGCGGGCGACATGACCCCAGCGCACCAGACTGACGGGCTGGCCGAACTGGTCTGCTCCAACAGCTTCCGCAGCGACGATGCGGAGAAAAATGCGGTCGGCCTGCTGCACCAGGAGATGCGCGACCTGGACAGCATCGTGATGCGCGAGGGCGGCAAGGCGCGCCTTCCCGCCGGATCTGCGCTGGCAGTCGACCGCGATCATTTTTCCGACGGCGTGACCAGGGCGCTGGCCGAACATCCAAATGTCGAGATCGTCCGCGAGCGGGTCGATCAGCTGCCCGAAAGTGGGCTGACGATCGTCGCTACCGGTCCGCTGACCGCGATGGCGCTAGCCGAAAGCATCGGCGCGGCGACCGGTGAAGACTCGCTCGCCTTCTTCGATGCCATTGCGCCGATCGTCTACAAGGACAGCATCGACATGGACATCGCCTGGATGCAGTCGCGCTGGGACAAGGTCGGCCCCGAGGGCGACGGCAAGGATTATATCAACTGCCCGATGGATCGCGACCAATATGAAGCGTTCATCCAGGGCCTGCTCGACGGCGAGAAAACCGAGTTCAAGCAGTGGGAGAAGGACACGCCCTATTTCGAGGGCTGCATGCCGATCGAGGTCATGGCGTCGCGTGGACCGGAAACGCTGCGCTACGGCCCGATGAAGCCGGTTGGCCTGACCAACGCGCATAATGGTGAAAAAGCCTATGCCGTGGTCCAGTTGCGGCAGGACAATGCGCTGGGCACGCTTTGGAACATGGTCGGCTTCCAGACCAAGCTCAAATATGGCGCGCAGCTCGAGCTGTTCCGGACCATTCCCGGCCTCGAGCAGGCCGAATTTGCCCGGATGGGCGGCCTGCATCGCAACACCTTCATCAATTCGCCGCGCCTGCTCGATCAGCAGCTGCGGCTTAAATCCGCACCGCATATCCGCTTCGCCGGCCAGATCACCGGCTGCGAGGGCTATGTGGAGAGTGCAGCGGTCGGGCTGATGGTCGGACGCATGGTCGCGGCGGAAGTAAAGGGCGAAGCGTTTCCCAATCCGCCACAGACCACGGCCTTGGGCGCGCTGCTATCGCATATTACCGGCGGCGCCGACGCCAGCGACTACCAACCGATGAACGTCAACTTTGGCCTTTTCCCGCCGCTGGAGCAGCGGGTGAAAAAGAAGGAACGCAAGCAGGCTTACACACGCCGCGCGCGCGAAGATTTTGCCGGATGGCAGGGTGCGCTGGCCGGAAAGGGCCTGCAAGCGGCCTAGCACCTGCAACGCCGCGGCGAACGCTTCGGGCGGGTGGTACGAAACTCGACACGGGTGAGTTCTCCATTGCCGTCGCGGTCGGCACCGGCAAACCGGGTGCTCGTGGCAACCGCCCATTCCTCGAATGTCAGCAGGTTGTTGCCGTCGGCATCCAGTTTCCTGAACGCCTTGGTCCGGCTGCTCATCATCTCGAGCCTGGTAACCACTTCATCGCGGTTCCGGTCATAGCGATTGAACCGCAGTTCCTCGCGCGAAGCCTTGTATGCCCTGGGCGGTGTCGGCGGTGGCGGGCCGACGGCCGGCGCGTCTTCGGCCGCTTCGGGCAGTGTTTCGGGCGATTCCGGTTCGGGCGGTGGCGGCGCCTCGGGAATGACTGTTTGCTGGCCCTGCGCACCCATCCAGAAGAACAATCCTGCAATGATCAGCAGCATGATCGCAGCTCCGGTGAGAAACCGCTTCATAGGCTCCCCCGTTTCCAGACACGAAATTTCCCGCCTACCGGCCCGTCAGCCCATGCCAGATAATCCTGCCCGCAGTACCGGGCCGCAACAGGTCGACGGTCAGTTCGGACTGTCTGGCATCGCGTTCGACCAGCTTACAGAGAATTGAGAGCGGCCGTCCGCTTCTGTTAAACGAAATCGGACCACCCGCTGCCTGGGCCGCGATGCATTTCTCGAAGCTCTGCTGGCGCACGTTCTGGTCCGAGCAATGCCGCGCAAAGTCCCAATAGGCCCAGCGTTGGGCCTGCTGCTTCTGTGCAGCCGTCAGCTGATGGCCAGCGCCCAAGCCGAAAGAGAAAAACCCCTCGCCCCGGGCCCGGGCATAATTTTCAAACTGCCGATCATCCCATGGGAATTCCTGCAACAGATATTCCCAGCCATCGACAAGCGCGACGA
>JAAUYH010109657.1_pt1 | contig 14647 bp, 16 predicted proteins | sample 7278061 | NCBI WGS metagenome assembly JAAUYH01 (sample SAMN14350203, study PRJNA611818) | marine sediment metagenome | isolation source: surface marine sediment (0.6m) | place: French Polynesia: Moorea | collected 2018-08
ATTAGTTGGGAATATCCCGATAAAGAAGGGAACAAATTTGTCCAAGTTACTAAGGTTGTCCCAGGAAAACTTAAAGCAGACGGAACTAGAAAGGAAAAGGATTTTTATCAAAGTCAGTGGAACGGATACAAATTTATTAATGGACTAAAAGGAATTGATCGCGCGGATGTTCCAATTTATAGATATCAGGAAGTTAGACAGGCAATTGCTCAGGGAATACCCATAATTATTGTAGAGGGGGAAGCTTGCGCCGATGCACTTTGGGAGTTAGACCTCCCTGCCACTACTAATCTAGGTGGAAGCAAAAAATGGTGTGATTCTGATACTAACTGTCTAAGAGATGCAAAAATAATCTTAGCCCCAGATCGGGACAAAGTAGGGGTCAATCACTGCTTAAAAATTGCTGAAAATTTTCCTGATTGCCAATGGCTTTATACCCCCCCATCTAATTTTTTTTGGAGAACAAAATACCTACCTGAAACTAAAGGATTAGATATAGGAGATTATGTTAAAAATTATAATGTTACAAGAGAAGACATTTTAGCTTTAATTGTTCCTGATTGCCCGTCGAAACTAAACGCAAATTTAGTTAAACTGTATCCGAAAAAATCCACAAAAAGTGATAGATCAAGTCCAGAACTTGAACTCAAATCAACAATCGAAGTGGATCAACCTGTGACTTTAAAAGCTCAAGATGCTTTGTTTTCTGATGGGGATTACATTAGCATTGATGAAAAACTATACAAGTGGCATAAAACATACTATGTATTATGCAATCAAGCCCATGAAAAAAAACGCATTACCGACTGGTGTAAGAGTACGCCTGTTCATCTTGCTAAAAATAAATATGAATATAAATACGCCAAGTCTTCTGTTGTTGAAGAGATTTGGAGATGGATTTTATTAGATTTTGCTGTAGATAAATCCAAAGTAAATCCATCAGGAATAAATTGTTTAAATGGAATTGTTGAAATTAATTATTTGGGGAATAATCCCATTATTAATTTAATTCCTCATGCCCCCTCAAAATACTACACTTATTGCGCTCCGATTGAATACGATCCGAACGCCGACGAACATGATTGCAACAACCTTTTAAAAGCTTTAGACCCAGATTCAAGGATAATTTTCCTCAGAACTATTGCAGCTTCCTTAAATCTAGGATATGTCAGGACTAAGTTAGGTAGGGGAGTTAAAGCGTTACTGTGTCAAGGAACTGGCAGTAATGGTAAAGATACCTTAAGAGAAGCAGTATCAATGTTATTTAGTCGAACAATGTCTAATGCAACTGTTACTGATTTTCGACAATACGATCAAGGTCGTAAATTCCCCCTCGCAAAGCTCGAAGGCTCTAGAATTAACTGGGCATCAGAAAATAGCAGTTTTGCCAATATAGATACTTTACAATCTCTAAAAATAGCAATTACAGGAGAAGAGATTGATATTGAACTTAAGCGAGAAATTGAGTACACCTATACCCCTGAAGCAGTATTTCTATTCAATGTTAACGAAGCTCCGTTATTATCTGGTGGGATGGACGCAATTAAGGATCGTTATGCAATTCTAAAATTTAATAAAACGTTCAAAGTAAATGCAAATCTAGAAGCAGGGGAGCTAGAAGCCGATCCAAGATTTCGCTACGACCCCACATTTTTACAAGAACGAGTATGTCCCGCACTACTTAATAAAATCATGAATCAGTTACCTTTCTTGCTACAAAATGGCATTGATTATAGTTCTTGCGAAGAAGATATGAAAGCATGGCAACGTGAAACCAATCACCTCTGGGAATTTTGCCAAGATACAGGGTTGCAATATTCTCCTGGGTCTAAGATATACGTTTCGGATTTATGGGAAAAGCTCAAAAATTGGTATGTGGAAAGCGATATGTTAGAGATCGAGGAAAATGTCCAAACAGGCAAAGAGGTTTTATATTTTGGGGAAGCTCCCAGAAAAGGGGATTATCTAGTTAAGGCTTCCAATCAATTGTTTACCCGTTTCTCTAAATTATTCCCCAAAATCAGTAAAGGGCAAGAAAGCGGACATCATGCCAGAAAAAAAGCACGATATATATTAAATATCACTTTTTCGGATCAGGTGATTGAGGTTAAACATGAGAATACAACCATAGACCAAGAAATCTCAAATCAACACCCACAAATCAATACTAGATTCTCTGAAGAACAGGCAAAAAGTTTTATTGCATCGCTAAACTGGGAAGAAATATCTCTTATCCAGAATGAAATGGCAAAATACCGTTCCCCTAGTTCCCATTCAGATACAACAAGGCTTAAAGATGTTCCCGCCCCTGTTCCCGAAACAGTCCCAGAGGATTCCCAAGGCGTTCCTGCAAATCAAAACAACACTTGTAGTGATAACTCTCAAGAAACCCCTTCAACTAGCAATCAATCGGCTGCCCATGCTCCACTAACTGTAAATGTCAATTGGATTCAAAATGAACTTAAAATAGGCGATGCCAATTTAACCGCTAATGAGAACACAGTTACTACAAAATGTAATTCTAATCCCAATCGAGCAATTACAAGGGTAAGGTTGCGAGATGGGAAATTTGCCCAAGTTCTTGATCAACACGAAGATATACTTAAGGTAAGAGTTGAAGGAACAGAGAGTATTAAAGAGATAAACATCGAAGAATGCGCTCAAACATGGACTGAAGAAGTTAAATCAGAACAATTGACAATTACCTGATTTTTGGGAACAGCAAAAAGCTGTTGGGGAATGGCAAGGGAACGATTTAGGGAACTCCTTAACCCCTTGCCATATATAGATGGGAACTTTGGGAACGTTATTTTCTATATTAGTGATAAAAAAATAAAAAGTAATACTTTCGTAGCCTTCTATCTCTCACAATTTTTAGCTAAAAAAGCGATCGCCTCTCAGCTAAAATTGAGAGGACTGATCGCTTTAAAAAAAAAATGAATAATCTATCAAAAGTAACTAACCATTTTATTTCTCGAAGCAAGATTATAATCTGGTTAGCTTTGCATGGGTGCGATATTAAAGGAATTGATTTTTTTCCCAAACAGTCATTGAGATTCATTGCTCCGTTTCCTTATTTGAAAAAAGGATTAAATTGGGAATCAATTAAAGATAATATGTCTCGTATCAAAATTGAAAGCTACTATTACAACTTGATTGATTACAGTTTTGATAAATCCTATCAAGCTGGAGACTGGCAGGAAGCAAAACGCCTAAGCTCTGCAAAATATGTGGTGATTCGCCATCCCTGGGAAGAAACCTATACGAATGAAGATTTAGATGATATTCCTTTTTAATCAAGATCGCGCTTGGGCAACATTTGCCCCAAATACCCACCGATGGAAATCTTGATCAAGTCAGCATAATCATCCCTAAAATTCACGTCAAAATAAGCCATTGCTGTTGCTCCAATGGCAAATAATAGGATTAAAAATTGTCGGCAACTCCAATGTTTTGATAAATATTCATTCATCCTCTTGTCGGTATAGTCCGCGCCTAGCTCTGAATTCTCCTGTTTTTTCAAGGTATTTATTAATATCAGAAATTGAGTTTTCTAAACGTAAATTTGTATGCTTAACCTTTTCGATATTGCCATTAATAATTAATCTTTCTCTATCTGATAAATGCTCAATATTATCTAGTTTTTTTTCTAAATTATATATTTGCTCTCTTAGTTCCTGATTTGTCATTCCGATGCGTTTATCAACATAATCGTATATCTCAGCTTTTACTGTGGCGACACGCCAAATCGCAGCACCCACAGCACCTAAAAGCGGTAAAATATCGATTAATAAATCAAGATTCATCTTAACTATATTGACAGAATAAAGTTATTTCTTTAATGCCATTTTCTCTAAGGTTTTTTATCTCTAATTCAAAGCTTTTAAAGCGATGATTTGACATTACGATACAGCCCATAGAACCAGGAACATTAGCATCTAAATGGATGCCAAAATCGCTTCTTTGTCCCTCTCGATCAGTCACAACAAAGTGAGGGTTTATTTTATAAAAATTGCCCTCAACTCCCTTTACATGGGGCAAAGGAATCGGTTTAGTATCAACTGTATATTTTGTAAGATTATTACAACGATAGCAAGGCGGAATTAAACCCCCTCGTTCGTGGAAGCTTTCAGGATGTTGTTTAGAGGCGATCGAGCTGGTAGCTTTCCAGATTTCTATTACTCCCTTTGATAAACTATTAAGAGATAATCTGCCATAATCTAAGCCCTTATCTCGGTCATAATGTTGGGAGAAAAACAAAACATTGTCATTAGTAATCATGAGCTAAAAAGGCGACTAAATAGTTGTCGTTAATCTTCTACATAGTCGTACAATTCTAACCCTAATACTATATTTTGTACCTCAGTACTTCCCGCAAAAGATACGATTAAATCTTCTCCTTTTGAAATCTTATATCCTTGTGTTGCTAAGTCTCCAGAATCAACAGAATAATTGACTACTAGGTCGGTAAAAAATCCCGAAAATCCTTTGGTTTTTATATGGTAATCTCTTCTGGCATTATTAATTAGTTTGATATTTTGATTGAGGGGAGGGTTTATCAAAGTTTGGGAAAATTCCGTCATATTATTGACCGAACTTGAACCGTCTAAAATTACTGTAGGTTCGGCGAAAGAGTTGTATCTATCTGACCTTAAAAAACTATTTTTCCGTAAATCAAAAGTTGTAGTAACATTGGTCAAAACCATACTATTTATAGTATTTTCTGCGAAACTTCTGTCTTCTAGGATTACAAAAGTACTGATGTTGTTGACTGTTACTCGTTCGGTTTTTATTGTGCCGTCATTAACCCTGATGGCACATTCTAAACTAGCAGCATTACTATTATTAAAGATTAAATCATTGCCAAAAGTTGAGAAAAAAGTCTCTACCTCTTGAAAATAAAAAATTGACTGATTATTTGTCGCGTCACTATCAAAGTTGCAAGGAGGTAAGAATATAATTTTACTGTTACAGCCGATTAAAAATATTGGTGAGCCTATGGCTTGAAAATCGCATTCAGTAAAGATTATTTTGAGGGGAAAATTATTGTTACTTATTAATAATTGCCTATCATGTTCAATCTTAAAGTTGACAGTGTCTCCCGTACTAATCTTAAGGGTAGGATAAGCGTTATCGATAGTTTTGTCTAAAAGATAAGTAAGTTTTGAGAAATCAAGCGTTTCTGTGATTGTTCCTATTACTTTAATTTCTAGTTCATTGGGAAGGAATTTTGATTCTAAGATTGATTTTAATTTGCTGATAGTTAGTATTGGCGTGGTGTTAGTTAGTCCGTCATTACTATCATTCCCTGCATTCAAGTCTAAATAAATAATCGTATTGTTAGTAAAAGTTTCTGTGATATCTCCTGAGCTACTATTTAAAGTAGTAATATTTGTTTCAGCATCAGTAATTCTAGTATCAAGATTAGTAATGTTAGCTTGTAAGCCAGTGACACTTGTTTCTAAATTATCAATGTCCGTCGCATTAGTATTAATTAATACCCCATTACTTGTAAAGTTATTGCTATTAGTTGTAACGTCAGTTTGTAGGGTGGTCACACTATTTTGTAAGGCTGTGATGTCTGTTGAGTAATCAATATTAGCAGCCGTTTCAATGACACTAATATCGGCTTCTAATAAATCAATAAGTGTATTGAACAAATTGTAAAAATGACTAATGTTACCGCCAGTTGTAGCAGTAGGAAGAATTGGAGCATCATTAATTCCTGTGAAAATTGGTACTTTATTCGCTTGATAATCTACCATAATTAATTTGTCAATATATTGTTATTAGTTAGTAGCTGTTCATTAGTAAGTAAATTACTGTTCACAATCTGATTGATTAATAATTGTTCATTTGTTAACAAGTCACTATTAGTTAATAATCCTAAAGTATTCCCTGTTGATGGTTCGGGATTAATGATAGGTGTAATAGTTGGAGCTTGATAACTATCTACAACTCTTAGCACACTATTAATATAATTGTCTCCTAATAACCAATTGTTTAAATCAATAGGTATGGCGCAATCTATTTTAATTTTGGCATTGCCAGGAATACCTTGTAAAAATGATATTTGAATAACTTTATTATTTTTATCTTCGATAGAAGCAAGCAAAACAAAGATGTAATATAAAAAATATTTTTCAAAAGAATCAATTTTAGTTTCATCGTAATCGGGGATGCGGGGAATGCTAGGAAGAGTGGGGCTGACTGTAAAATTAAATTGTGACTCTAAATCAATAGATACAGTATCAAAATTGATAATATTATCAATTAAATTGCCAGCTTGAACATAAAAATCATATCCATTAAAAGCTAAAGAAATATCAATATCTAAATTAGCAGTGTTATCACGATTAATTCTTATGTTTAGTGTCACATCTCGGCTTTTACTATTACTATTATCTGTTCCTATTATTGCTGCCCTTAATGCCAAAGCAGCAAAAACTATAGCTCTCTCTACGGTATCAATCCGTAGATTATTAATAATAGTTTTAGGTAGTAAAGCAACCATGTTTTTTTAAACTATCTATTGAACGGTAACTTGAGGGGGATTAAAAGACGTATCAAAAAATAAAGGATTTGCAGCGTAAACAGGTTTTCCTGTGATAGTTATTGAGCGAACCACCATGTTAGCTCGTACTCGATAAAGAGATTTCGGGGATAAAATTAACTCTGTTGAAAGTGGTGTATTTCCTGATACAAATAAAGCTAAAGTTCTAACAACTTTTTTAGTGTTGCGGTCTAATATTTCTAAAATTATTTGAGCGTAGGTGATATCATAATTGCCCCTTCGATCCATCTGTAAAATTTGTGAGTCATCATTAAGAATATCTGCACTAACCCCTGTAATTAACAAATCATGTTCCAGTTGCGTCGATAGGTCGATTTCTTTGGGGTCGTCTTGTCCCATTGCTCCAATAGCAATAATAGTTCTGCGTTGTATGGGAGATATGCGATAAACTAGCCCTGCTTGTTTAATGCCAGCAAAAGTTATACTACCCGACTGAAACGGTTCTAAATCCAATCTTTCCCCACTCATAAGAATTCTTCCTGTAGATTTAATCTAGTTATTAAACTGTTCTCGATTGTTGCTGCTTGATCGCTGGGGATTAATATTTGTAATGCTTCAAATAAAGTGTAAAGCCCCGCATCGATTTGATTTAATTGCTCAATTAAATTGCTATTTTGGGCTAAATCTTGAATAGCTTGAGTAATAATCAAAAATTCATCGCTTTGAGTTTCTTGTAGTGCTTGTATGGTTGTACTTAAGGATACAATTTGGTCTTGTAAGTCGGCTAGGATTCCCTCTGGTTCGATTGTTCCCGTGCCGAGAGCGTTACCAATATCGAAAAGAGTGTCCTTAACAAAATTGTCCACCTCTCCCGTATATTTCCAGGCAATTACTATCACATCCTTAAACCAAGGAGGCGGATAATAGCGCACATTAAAAAGGTTAGAAGTAGGCTTTTTTAATTTAATTATTTGTAATCTGTTGACTCCCAAAGTTTCTCTATCACTCAATATTTCTGACAAATTAGAGCTAGTTTGTTGTCCTTTGGGGAAGTCCCAAACTTGCCTTAAATCTCCTCCATATCTCCAGGTAGGCTTGCCTTGAGTTGTCTGAATTAATACTGCTAAATATTGATTGTCAATGTTAACCCCTAAATCAAAAGCTGGAATAGGAGCGTTAGACTGATCGCCGACCACGGTGGATTGCCTAACAATACTCGCTATCTGTTCCCAATCTTCGGGAGCATCAAAAAACAAAAAATCATCACAAGCTGACACTAATTTATCCCTATATTGTGTAAATTACAATCAACTGTTTTTAGATAAGAATCAATGTTTACTTGGTGTAATTCTAAAATATCCAAATATTCCTCCCAAGTTAATTTTGCTGACAAAAAATCTTTCATTGCTTGTTCACAAAGGTTGTAAGATTTTACTAACTTTTTCAATTCAGTTTGATTTAATTGAGAGGATATATTAACAGGAATTGCTAAGTTTAAAACCTTTTTTCCTAAAGGATTAATTAGCATAATTACAATTAGAATTCTTCAGAATTAAAAGAAACTGTAGCCCCTGCAATGGCATCTACGGCGGTCAAAATAGACCCTCTTACTTCTGATTCTGTCAATTCCCCAGTTTTTTGCCCGTAGGGAAAAGTATAAGAGTTGGTCAGACTAGGAACATAAGGTACTCCTGTTATTTGTGACTTTGGATTAGTACTTGGTGCGGTAGCTCCACTAGGCACAGATACAATCGCTTTTGCGGGAACAAAACGATTTAATTCCAACAAAACCCCATCGGCGGAAGAATGGTTACACGCAGTTTCCACAGTATTGACGGTAGTAGCATCTTGAGTTCTTTTGCTATAGGGAACTTTCACTAAATTAGCAGTATTCAAGGGTAAAGCAAAGGGATTGATAGCTATTCTGACAATTTCTCCAGGTTTGCTTGTTTCTGCTCTAGTATAAGTAATTTTCTTAGCTCCTGAAGCATATTCTTGATAATTTGCTAAAGCTGTTCCTGCTGCTGGATTAGAGGAAGCTCCCGTATCAGGATTAATCAAACTTTGTAGAGCAAATTTATATCTTTTAAATCTTCTTCTTCCCATGTTTCTATCTTAATTAACTAAATTACTTAACTCTGTTATAGCTATTTAAAAAGATTTTAGACAGAAGAGTAAGGTCTATAGACGTTCTGTTTTAAGAGAGTAAATAGAATTTTCATTGAACAATTGCATTGAGATACCTTAGAGAGCGATCAAAAAGAATTACAGGTTTAGGCTTTCCCCAAATATTACAATAGGCATACTGAAAGCGTACCTCGGCGATTGGTCGTCTTCTGGGTTCTCGGTAGTTCTTCCCTAATATTGTTTGATTAGATGGTAATGTTGGGTAAGTTTCAGACGGATTATCTGCTTCTTTATAGGATAAGTATTTCCAATTTGGGATATCACTATTCGTCGATAAAATTTTAGTTATTATCGCCTTAGCATCGGTCTTTGACCTGACTAAAAGTTGTAAATTATATCCTCTATTCTTATGAATATAACTTGCTAAATCTTTCCCCTTGCGCCATATATAACCGTTCCCTGCTCCAAACTCAGTTTTAATTCTATTGCCTATTGCTGTTAATTCAGTCCTCGATACTGTTTCTGAGGATTCATCCATTAACCTGTAACTAAATCTTCCTGCAACTCTAGAATATCCCCCTTCGATATCTAATTCGTCCTCTAGGAATTCAAAAAATACTTGAGGTTTATATTTTCTAACAGGGTCAAAGCTACCAATAGGAGTCCCATAAACATCAGGAACTAAGTGAACTCTTTGCACCACATACCTAAAAGTTAGTGTCTTTAAAAGGGTCATGTTTTGACTATCTTTAGACGTAATTAAACAAGCTCTCTTAGCCTGTTTTCGACTGGTTGAATTGTCGGGTAATGGGTCAGGTTCATCCCTAAACCATTCGTTAACTTCTCTATTGTATGTCTTCCTTAGAAAATCTTTTAAATTTTGCCAGCTTCTAGAAATAGCCATAATAAAAACTCTACTTGTTTCTAACTTTTTACTAAAAAATTATGATTCGTCCTTAATTAAATCTTGATTCGATATTTCTGGAGAGGCACTACTTAAGTTTTCTTGCGCTTCAGTAGCTTCTTTTCCTGTATCAAAATTCGATAAATTTTCTTGTAATTCCTGTGAAGCTGTTTGTACTTGTTCTGTTCCTTCAAATAATTGATTAAAGTTTTCTTGTGCTTCAATCCCACTCGAAACTAAGCTGTTGACTTGCCCTACAATCTCCTCTGTAGTATCGATTTTTTGCAGAAACTTACTAAAAGGATTTCTAAAGTTGATGTTTTCGTTCATCCAAGGGAAAGATCGTTCTTCTAATAATCCTTGAATCATCATGTTATTTCCTATTTTAGCTGTCCAGTTCCCCACTGTTTCTAATCCCTCTAACATTGCGTTTTTAATCCCTTGTACCGCAAAAACTACCCCCTGTGCAGCAACCATAATTCTATTTAAACTTGTCCAGGTTGTTTGAATATTTGCGTAGGTTTCTGTCCCAATCATATTAGTAATCCAAGTTTGAAACGTATTCCCTAAAAATTGATTTACATCTATTAAATTATCTTCTGCATCTTTTATGCCAAAAAACTGTAAGGCTTGAGTTGCTATATCTCCCACAGTTTGGGCTAAATTGCGACTTAGCATTGCTGCATTGTGCAAAGCAAGGATAGTATTTAAAACATTCAGAACCTTGTCTAATTTAGCATTTTCCCAAGCTTTTTTGGCGAAATTATTAATAGCTTGTAAGCCAAATTCGGCATTTTTAAGCAAAGCGTTGTTTTCAGTAACTCTGTTTAAAATTGTTTGTCCTTGGAATAAATCTAAACCTTGTAAAACATTGCTGACTAAATTTTGAATTGTATTTTGTCCCTGTTGTAGTGGATTGCGTAAGTTAGCCGTTAGACATCCTCCAGGTGCAGTGGTATTACATACAGCCGTTTCTGTAGCGGTAGTAATTGCCTGTGCTGTAGTTTGTAAATTGATATTATTAGTAACTGTGGTCAGTGCTGCCATTGCTGTTGCTAATTCCGTAAAACGTGCTTCCTGATTTACGTTAAATTCTTCAAAATTCACAAGCTCGCCTCCGATTTGAGAAGTAGGGTTAATAGTAGGAAATAATTGGTTAAAAAAGCTATTAAAGGGATTATTCCCGAATAAAATATCTTGATAAGTAATTGTTGGTAAATCGGCTACTGGATCAGTAGATAATTGATTCATTAATTCTAGAGTTTTATTTTGCTGATTAACAATGGTTTCTCTTACAGTGGACGGAGTGCTTACCCCTCCTCGTGAAACATTATTTTTAGCTAAAATTATCTCAGCTTCTAAACTACTAAGTCTAGCATCTGTCAGGTCTTGATCAGCTTCAATAGCACTTCTTAAATTAATAATATCTGCTATTATCACACTGCTAGTTATTTCTAATTGAGTTATCTTAATTTCTTGCTCGGTAATTCGCTTTTGAGCGTCTGCCAAATCAATACTTAATTGCTCAATTACTTCATACAAAATATTAATATTTCCCTTGGCTATATTAAGGTTACTCTCCAGGTCGGTAATAGTAAGATTTAAGTCTTCTACCTGTTCCTCGGTGTTTATTTGAAACTCTGCTACTTCTGTTTTAAAATCTTCTAAAACTGTCTCTAAATTATTGTAAGCTTCCTGTTGCTTTTCGACTGTTAAGACTAAATCATCAATATTATCTTGGGCTGATTCTATATCATTAGCTAATTCGCTATTTATAATTTGCTGTTCAGATATTAGCCCTTGAAGCTCAGATATATCGGCGTTTGCTGCTTCTATATCTTGATTATTCCTGTTAAGAATGTTAATTAAATTAGTGTAATCTTGGTTGAATCCTAACTGTGCTTTTTCAACTTGGTCTATTCTATTCCCCAAGATTTTTACAGTCGCGATATTAATACCTAAAGTACCGATAATTGTGACTAAATTGGCAACAATAGATAAGGTTGAAGCCCCAACTTTTGCTGCTTGTGCGCCTAAGTTTGCCTTGCCAGCTAGAGTTTTCATCGGCTTCTCTAATCCCTTTAAAATAGTTTTCTGACCATTTTTAGTCTTGAAAGGAATGACATTTCCTTTAGATATTGCCTTAGATAAATCCCCTCCTGAGTTCCCAATAAATTCGATATTCGTGATAGCATCTTTAGCCTTAATAATAGCTCCAGCTAATGCTGTACCTGCTAATCCTCCTAACCCTAAAACATCAATTTGTTGTCCGTTTTCTTCCTCTGGTTGTCCTAATAATTGATTAATTTGTTCGCGTAATTCTTGTAATTCCGCTTTAGTTGCTAATGCAGCTAATTCTGCTTTAGTTGCTAATGCCTCGCAAGGGATTGCCATAATTATTTTTATTCCTTATTTATAGTAAAAATCAGTAGCTATTCCGTCAGCACCATAACAACACATTTTATCCCCACAATCAACCTCACAAGTGTTAGGAGGGCAACCACCATCACAAATTAAAGAATAGTTTTTAACTGTCCCAGAGGTACTATTTTCTAATCGTCTGCTTGTGATTATAAAATTATCACTTAGTCTAATTTCTTGTAATGTTAATCTAGTTAATCTTTCATTAAAAAGTTTTTCTATTAATATTTTAATTCCGCTATCTTTATATAGTTTATTGTGAGTAAAACTTTTATTTTCTGTAGAACTAGGGGTGTCGTTTACTAAAAAAGGAAAATTTGTGGTTACTAGAAAATCATAAATTTCTGACTCGATAAGAGTTTCGGGGGTGGTATCTTGCAAATCTGCGGAGAATTCTAATAAATCCAAAACTTTAACACCACCACTAAAAGCAGTGAGATTTGCATAACTATTAGGATACAAACGATTTTCAGGATTATTAATGCTTATTAAATTACCAGTAAGACTATGAGTTATTCCTTGTTCAGTAAAATCGTAAACTGTGTTACTTGTCGGCTGAGATTGATCGTCGTATTGACCACCATAATAATCAAATTTTCTTGTTGCATAACGGAAAAATTCATAATTAATGGTTACTTCTTCCGTTCCAATACATTTTAAGTTTTCATCCATTTTTTTTCTTTAAAGATTATCACCAACCAATTAATTTTAAAGCTTGGGTTTTATCTTCGTCAGAAACTTCTAAATATTTTTGTAAAGCTGCTAGGGATTTATGCCCTGATATTTCTTGAATTGTGCGTAAAGGAATACCTTGTTTGTGCATTTGAGTTAATGCAGTTCGTCTCATGCTGTGGGTAGAAGCTCCAACAATGCCTACTTTATTGCAAGCTCTATGAAATATTTTTGAAGCTTGATTAAGCCTTAAATAATCCTTTTGCCCAGGGAAATAATAAGGATTAAAAGGCTTGGGTGATTGATACTGATTTAAAACTTCTCTTAAACTGTCACAAATTGTAATTTCTCTAGTGGCTTGTTCGCCTTTTGTGGTAGCTTTTTTAAAGATAATATATTGTGAAGTAACGGAGGATTTTTCTAACTGTAACGCCTCGGAAATACGGCAAGCACTAAACAAACAAATTGCGAATATAGCCTTATCTCTAGGGATAGAAAAGCCATACTCAAACAATTGTTTCAACTCATAGGTACTTAATATTTTTGCTTGTCCGTTGCCATGAAGTTTCATCTCGGTCAATTCAACTAACTAACTACAAAAAAAGGAAGATAGGAAAGTTAAATTTCCTATCTTCCTTTTTATTTTCCTTGATTTGTCATTATCTTATTCCTTGCTATTAATAATACTTATCTCTGTTGTCTAAATTGTGAAGTGACTTTAAGCTTGATAATTCGTTAAATAACCTACTTTTTGATAATCAAATCTAATCAATAAAGACAGATTACACATTCAACTATTACAAAAGGTTAACAATAACAATTTGCTTTCTTATCGGTACTATCCGTATCGTCCGTATTAATCCGTGTTACCATGATCGCGACACCGACGACACGGATAACACAGATATCATTATGGGCAAGTACAAAGCTACAATAACTTGTGATCGCAAGGTTTGGGAACAGTTTAAGGTTTATTGCACTAAACAAGGCTCAAATTCTTCTAAAGAAATCGAGCATTTCATGAGAGTTACTCTCTCTAATGACCTCAAAAAAGCTAAGGAGTTAGAGGTATATCCAGTTATCGAATGTTTGGTTGAAAAATTCATAGCCGAAAATCTTATGCTAATGCTTCCCCCAATACAGTTTTCAGAACTCAATCGATTGATTGAAGAAAAATTAAATAACTGTCTAGGTGACAAGATAGAAGCTTATTTAGCTGATAATCCGCAACTATTAGAATCACATCCAATACACACTATAGACAATACAGACAATACAGACAACACTGATAACACAGACGACACTGACAACACCGACAATATCAATAGCACAGAAAACACGGACGATACAGATAAGACAGACAAAAAGAAGCTTTTTTATAGCGATCAGGATGTTGCGTTGGCTGAAAATTTAACTAGCACTTCTGTTAACAGGTACAGAAAAGGCAAAAGAAGCCCTAAAGATAAAACTTTTTTTGATCGCTGGAAATATGACAAAAAAAAGCAAGGTTGGATAAAAATTAACAATAAAAGACCAAAATAAACAGCCATCTCAGTATATTTGCGGATTCACTGGGATTTATTGATCTGTAAGGTGGAAAAAAGCTGTATGGTAGGGGATGTGGTGTAAGCAATCACAATCCCTTATCCGAAATAATAGGAACTACCATGTCTAAATTTTACCAGAATTTAAAAGGATCGATCCGTGAAGTTTCCGCTTCAAATAAATGTCCACATTGCAATAAGCCTGACTGGTGCTATTCTTTGGGGGATGAAATCTCAGTTTGTAAGCGCAATCATTCCCCTGCTCCTGGCTGGATAGCCCTTGATACTCAGGATAAAGAAGGATCGACTTATTATTTAAAAGAATCAGCTAAAGAAACCAGAGAACCTTGCCGAATTAGTTGGGAATATCCCGATAAAGAAGGGAACAAATTTGTCCAAGTTACTAAGGTTGTCCCAGGAAAACTTAAAGCAGACGGAACTAGAAAGGAAAAGGATTTTTATCAA
>JAAUYH010193531.1_pt1 | contig 14647 bp, 15 predicted proteins | sample 7278061 | NCBI WGS metagenome assembly JAAUYH01 (sample SAMN14350203, study PRJNA611818) | marine sediment metagenome | isolation source: surface marine sediment (0.6m) | place: French Polynesia: Moorea | collected 2018-08
GACCTCTGGTCAAGCCCCTACGGCTAAACACTGTGGAGGGTTGGCTCAAGTTTGGGAGTTGAAGCGACAGAAACCTCGGACGCAGCAAAGCGAAGTCCGTAGGTAGTTCATTAATGGGCAGACTATCCAATATATCTGGAAAAAAGGCTATTAGTATTTTTCAGAAGTTAGGCTACATTGAAGACCATCAAACAGGAAGTCATATAATTCTCTGGCATCCAGAAAAATCAACTTTATCAGTCCCTAATCATAAAGAATTAGCTCCTGGTTTACTCAGAAGTTTAATTCGACAAGCAGGAATCACCGTTGATGAGTTTTTGAGTTACAAATAAGTTTTTAAGCCAGACCCATACCTCACAACCCTTTCAGCCTTCCTCAAAAAAAAATAAAAAAAAATTTTTTCAAAAGTGATATGTTTTTTGAGCCAGGTGGGTATGTTCCTTCTAGAAGCGAAAAAACACTAACCTCTACCAAAAAGGAACATTAAACCAATGAATAACACATTTAAAGCTAACCTCATCAAAACCATCGCTAACAAAAAAGGTAACAAAGGTTTCACCTTAATTGAATTATTAGTTGTTGTCATTATTATCGGTGTATTAGCGGCTATTGCTCTTCCTAACCTCCTCGGTCAAGTGGGTAAAGCGCGTGAATCTGAAGCTAAGAGTACCCTCGGTGCCATGAACCGCGCTCAACAAACCGCTTTCGCTGAAAGAGGTGAATTTGCTGAGAGTATCGCTCAATTAGAAGTTCCCGTCGGTAACGAGAAATTCTACGGTATCTTTGTTTCTAGTAGTAACCCAGGACAAATGGGTGCAGTGGGTATCACCAGAACTGATGCTGGAGACGTTGATGTTGTTGGTGCTGATGCTAATGGTAAAAATGGAACCCGTGACTACGCTGCTGCCATCAACTATGACGATGTCGCTCGTACTTTCTCTACCGTTGTCTGCCGTGCCAGTAACGTCCAAGCCAACCAAGATATCCAATATAACATTCACGGAGCTCTGACTGCGGATACTAACAATGCCAAAGTAATCGCTTCTCCTGCTACCGCTGTTGCCGGTATTACCAGTGGTGGTGTAGTTGATGCGCCTACCTTAGCTGCTTGTGATACAAACAACACCGAAGAAGTTAAGTAGGGTTTAGGGTTTGTTAACACCTACGTAATCTAAAATAATAATCTCAGGTGGTTCGTTACGGTTGCCACCTGTTTTTGTTCTAATTTGAGTGCGATAAAAACCCGACTTGATCTCAATTAATATTTAGTTCTCAAAAATCACTGGAGAGATACCATACGTCATTGCCAATGTAGCGATAGCCCAATGAAGCCATCTCTGTGTCTAGGGTAGATTGCTTCGGGGTATTTTTAGCCAAAATCCAGATTTCCTGTTTAGATGACCCCTCGCAATGACAACTTAAGCCTCTAATAACTTTTGAGAATTAGTATCAAAACCTCACAATTGCAACCTTGTGAATTTGCTAATCCCGAACTCATCCTAAAGCCATGAATCATACTTTTAAAGCCAAGCTCATCAAAACCCTTGCGAACAAAAAAGGTAACCAGGGTTTCACCTTAATTGAATTATTAGTTGTTGTTATTATTATTGGGGTATTAGCGGCTATTGCCCTTCCCAACCTGCTTGGTCAAGTGGGTAAAGCCCGCGAATCTGAGGCTAAGAGTACCCTCGGTGCCATGACTCGCGCCCAACAAGCGGTTTTCTCAGAACGGGGACGCTTTGCTCGAAATATAGCTGAAATAGAAATGCCTGTCGGTAACGAAAAATTCTATGGTATTTTCCTAGATATCGCCGCTAATGCTCCTGCCGACGTTCCCCAACGGGGTTGGATGGGGGCGACTGGTATTACTCGAGATGCTAATGGTCTAGTGGCTGATATTGGTTCCGTTCCCAATGGTAAAAATGGAACCCGTGATTATGCTGCGGGGGTTACCTACGACCCCCGTAATCGCGTGTTTTCCACCGTTGTTTGCCGTGCGGATAACTCTCCCACTATGATTGAAAATCAATACTTCCTTCATACCAACGCTAGTGTCAACACTCAGAATAAGAAAACTGTGGTTGCTAGCGTTACGGGTTTGGGGGGTAGAACCGGTCACACCACTTCTCCTGACGCAGTTTCTGAATGTGCAGGCACTACCGAAGAAGTAAAATAATGACTTGAAGGAGGCAGGAGTTGAAAGGCAGGAGGCAGGAGGTTTAATCTCTAGCTTAAAAGTGAAATTATCAAGAATAAGGTATTTAAAAGTTCAATACTCCTGTTTTTGGTCTTTTTTCCTCCCTTCTGCCTCCAATTCTGAAGTATTTTTGTTCTGATGCAAGATGTGAGTGATAATTTGATAGGAAAAAAGACTGATTTGGGTATGTTATAGCAGAAAGAACATTATTTACTTCACTCCCATCATGTCTAAGCTTAACTTCTACTCACAAGACTTGTCCCCTCCCTCTTCTCTACATAACCCGTTGTCAAAAAGCCAGCAGAACAAAAGTTTTAACTATTCCCGAATTTGGTTAACTCAGAAGAAAACAGATCAAGGATTTACTTTGATTGAATTATTGGTGGTGGTTATTATTATTGGGGTTTTAAGTGCGATCGCCTTACCCCAGATGTTGGGAATGATTGGACGCAGTCGAGAAGCAGAAGCGAGAAGTTTAATGGGGGCGATGAATCGGGCCCAACAAGCTTATTTTAATGAAAAAGCGACCTTTGCTCAAAGTGCGGTGGAGTTAGAGGTTCCAGTGGGTAACGAAAAACATTATATTGTGTTTGTTAATGCCACTAATGATTTTACGTTAGGCGCGTTACAAGGAGCCAAGGGCAAAGATAATGCAACCAACGGAACTCGCGATTATGCGGCTGCAGTGAGTTATGATGCTATCGCGAGGAGTTATAAAACGGTTGTTTGTCGTTCCATTGATCAAGCCAATAACTATGAAATTATTGGTCTGCGGCCTATCGATACCACAATTGGGACAGGACGAGTTGCAGGAGCAACAGGGGGAACCAATGCTCAATGCGTTCAGAATGCAGGGGTAGAAACCGTGGAAGAACTCAACTAATTGGCCTTAGAAATAAACGTTATTACCCGTCCAATAGGGTGAACTGATCACTAAGAGTAAACTGACGTAAGTCCCCCACAATAAAACGGCAATAAATTGAGGGTTTCGTCGGATAATTAGAGTGGAGGTAACTGCCCACGTGAAGGCAATGGCTGTCAACGTTAAGATTAATAATAAACGGTCAGACAGTAACGTGAAATCGAAAGGAAAATTCAAGAAAATGCAGAGACTAATGATACTAATAACCCCTGATAAGCTCAATAAAATCACTGGCCAAGATTGAGGGTAGGGAAGATCATGGGGCCAATTATTGACTTCATGGAGCATTACACCACTAGCCAACGCTAAAGCCGGATAAAACGGTAAAAGATAACCCATACTATCTAAAGGGAGGACACAAATGATTCCCCCATAAATACCACCCCAGACAAGAATTAATTTAGCCCATCCCCAATTAAGGGATTTCCCGGCCAGTTTGACCCCATAAACGGCGAATATTAGCCAAGGCCAAGAATATTTAACCATAGCTAAGGGATAAGCGGTCAAAGAAGTCAAAAAGTGATGCCAACCCCCCTTGAAAGAGTGGAAAAAAATCTCATTTAAGAAAGGTTGTCCATAAACTAACCATTCCATCCAATACCAAGTTAAAGCAGGTAAAATACCTAGACCTACTCCAACCCAAAAATAAATAGAACTTAAGAGTCTTGGGGTATCCCAAGCCAAAAAAATAATCAGGACAAGGGTGAGTAAACAGCCGATTAAACCTTGGGTTAAGAATAACCCGCTTAAGCTTAAACCCACCCCTAAAGACCAACGAAAATCACGACGCGATCGCAAGACACATAAGACGGTTAAAAGCGACCAAAATAAGATCATTCCATCCAGCATCGCTAAGCGACTCCAACGAACAACAGGAAAGACCATCAAATAAATTAAGGCGCTCAATATCGCGGGTCGCCAAAGCACGAAAATTTCCCGTGCGACTGTATAGAGTAAGGGTACAGACAAAGAGGCGAATAAGGCTCCAATGAAACGAAGATTTCCAGGGGTTATCTTTCCTTTCACATTGGCGATGGTCAATAAAAATAAGCCCAAAACGGGATGCTGGTGATAGGGTTGACCCTCTAGGGTCGGAAATAGCCAGTCTCCTGATAAAAAGGACTGTTGTGCCATTTCTTTAACCAATTGAGCGATAACCCATTCTGAGTCTAATAAGGGCGAACTCTCCAGGTTCGAGCCAAAGAGAATGAGTGCGATCGCCAATAAACCAACCCAAGAACCAAGACTGCGCCAAGTGTCGCTGTGTGAATGTAAGGATTTTAAAGGATGCCAAGTAAAGGTGTTTGAGTTCATGGGGATGGAAATTTGTTACCAATATATTAATGATAGATTGCACTTATTAACGATTGTCTGAGAAGTCCGAGGGATTGAAACCTAGCCTTACTCTCTAAAAATCTTAATCTACTCCCTGAAAAACTGCATGATCGATTTTGAAAAATCTTAATCACTAACGGAATGCTATATTAGAGGACGCATAGATTAATTGCGATCGCCTCTCCAAGAAAATTATGTTTGGTTTTCTGTCTTCTTTTAAACGTCCTCTAAAAAAGAACCTAAGAAATTTAACGTTAGGAACTTTTGCGGCTATTTTGGCTATACTCCCTGTTTATGCCCAGTCAAGACTTATTTTCATTTACCCTCCCATTAATTTATCCTTGGGGGTTGATTCATTAGAATTGTTTGCTAAAGAAGGAGTGGTTAACAATGAATTAGCCTATTACATGAATATAGGAGGGGTCAATGAAGAACAAAAACAAGCATTCCGAGAAGCCTTACTAAAAAGGGCTGATCTCAATCCTGTAGAAGTCTCTCGCTTTTTTAATACCCCGATGGGAGAAGAAATCTTAAACCGAGTGGGTCGCTTATTCTCCATTCAAGGGGGACGCAATGGAGTCTATGCGATTAGAGGGGCGCTCGTCCAAGCGGCTTTTGATCAAGAAGAAGGATTAACCTTACTCAATTTTCTGCGTTATTTACCGGTTAATATGCAGTTTAACCTGGAGGAAATTCTCGAAGCTGCAACTTATTTAGAACTGCTAGGACAGGGAACCAATGCTATTGTCGCTGAAATGAAATCTATCTCTGCTCAAACGATGCAACAGGAGAATGTCCCTGACTTTAGCAGTATCAGAGATATTCGCCAACGGGGAGATTATGGGGTTGCTCCCACTCGTACACTGAGATTATTTGATAGAAGTCGTCAACGAGAATTTGAGGTTTTATTAGTACAACCCCAACGATGGCGAGAAGGCAAAACCCCTGTGATCGTTTTTTCTCATGGTTTGGCCTCCCGTCCCCAAGATTTTGAAGAGGATGTACAACAGTTAGCTTCTTATGGGTATGTGGTGGCGTTACCTCAACATCCAGGTAGCGACCTTAATCAACTTCAAGAAATGTTACAGGGGTTTTCTCGTGAGATTGTGAAAGTTGATGAATATGTGAATCGCCCTTTAGATGTTAGTTATGTTATCGATGAATTAGAACGACGAAATCGGGGAGAATTTGGGGGACGGTTAGACCTGAATAATGTGGGGGTGATGGGCCATTCTTTTGGAGGCTATACTGCTTTAGCCTTAGCTGGGGCCCCCTTAGAGTTTGATACTTTAGAAAACGATTGTGGACGAGAACTATGGGGACCAAATCTTTCTTTATTATTACAATGTCGGGCGTTAGAATTACCTCGCAAAGCTTATAATTTTCGAGATGAACGGGTAACTTCGGCTTTTGTTATTAATCCTGTCACTAGCGCAGTATTTGGGGCAAAAGGACTCTCTCAAGTCAAGATTCCTGTTCTGTTAGCAGCCGGAAGTAGTGATCCTGCAACCCCTGCAGCCATTGAACAGTTACAAGCGTTTGTTTGGATTAATACGGATGACAAATACTTTGCTTTAGTGGAAGGGCAAGCTCATGTTAACTTTTCTAAGTTGGATGCACAAATGACGGCGGTATTAGATTCTTTACCGGATTTAAAGCTTCCTAATCAACAAATAATTGATACTTATGGCAATGCCTTCCTAGTGGCTTTTGCTGAGGTTTATGTTGCTAAAAATGAGCAGTTCCGTCCTTACTTAACCTCCAGTTATGCCAATTATATTAGTCGACAACCCAATCCGCTTCATCTGGTTCAAGATGATGCAGAAGTTCCCTTAAGTGAGTTATTTAATCGTAGAAGATCCGCCCGAATTCAAAATATTTATCCCCGTAATATTATCCCTAATAATGACTAATTTAAACCCTTGTGTCTATTTTATTGGTGCTGGTCCCGGTGACCCTGATTTATTAACGTTAAAAGCTTACAAGGTTATCAGCCAAGCGGATGTTATTTTATATGCTGATTCTTTGGTTCCTAAGCAAATTTTAAAAGATGTTCGTGATGATTGTGAGTTAATTCCCACAGGAAATAAAACCCTAGAAGCTATCATGAAAATTATGATTAATCGGGTTGAAAATAATCAATCTGTGGTGCGTCTTCATTCAGGGGATTTGACCCTTTATAGTGCCATACATGAACAAATTTCTCTTCTTATACAAGAAAATATTGAATTTCAGTTAATACCTGGGATTAGTGCTTTTCAAGCAGCAGCCGCAAAGATCGGGACAGAATTAACGATTCCTGATTTAGTTCAAACCATTATTTTAACTCGTGTTAGTGGGAGTGCTTCCCAAGTTCCTGATGCTGAAAAATTGGAAAGTTTAGCAGCACATCAAGCGAGTTTATGTCTATATTTAGCTGCTCGTCATGTTAGAAAGTCTCAAGAAAAATTACTACAATATTATCCTTCTCATACTCCCGTTGCTATTTGTTTTCGTATTGGTTGGCCTGATGAAAAAATAAGGATTGTTCCGTTAGAAAAAATGGCAGACGTAACAGAAGAAGAAAACTTAATTAGAACAACTTTGTACCTTATTAGTCCTGCTTTAAATACCCATCAAACTCACCGTTCTCAACTTTACCATCCTCAACATAGTCATTTATTTAGACCGAATAATTAACTAAGGTGGGCAAACAAAAAGTCGATCAATTTTACTCAAAACTAATTTAGACATTGCCCACCATACAACTTTTCAAATAATTAATTATTGACTATCAATTTTAGCTAAAATTTCGGTTGCTTCTGCACATAATTCCTCATGACAATGACCGTTACTAGCGATTAAACAACCCCATTGACGGACATCTCCTCGGTTATAAATTAAGGGATCACCGTTTTCGTGGGTAAATTTTCCTCCTGCTTCGGTCAAGATTAATTCTGGTGCCGCAAAGTCCCAATCTTTGGCTGCAGATTTACCGGATAAAGAGATATAAATATCAGACGTTTTTTCTAATAAGGTTGAAATTTTTCCGCCAACACTACCCATATAAATACGATCTTTTAGAGGTAAAGCTTCAATTAAAGCCTGAAAGCGATCGTCTCTATGGGTACGACTCACCACTAAATATAAGTCTTCCAGTTTATCTCTTTCGGATACTTTAATAGGGGTAATTTTTCCATCAGCAGTTTCAACAAACGTACCGTTTCCTTTGCTTGCATAATAGATTTTTTGTGCTTCAGGAATAGCAACCACAGACACCATTGGACGGCCTTGATAAGCTAAAGCAATATGTAAGGCATATTCGCCAGTTTTATCAATAAAATCTCTGGTACCATCAAGGGGATCAATAATCCAAACCCAATCTTTAGCAATGGGTTCCATTCCTTTATGGGTTTCTTCACTCAAATAACCAAATTTATCTTCAGGAAAAACCGCTTGTAATTTCTCTAAAATGTAATGATTGGCAGCAATATCAGCAGCCGTAACGGGACCATCTTTTTTATCTTCATTAACGTTTAAATCCCCTTCTCCTCGATAATAGGAACTGAGAATTTTAGCAGCCCCCCAACCCACAGAACGAGCAATGGCTTCGATTTCTTCTAATTTTTGAGTTTGTGTCATGTTCAAGCTAGTCCCTCTATGATTACACTTTCCTAATTTTAAGTCAGTTATGGCCTTTTTAATGATTGATTCTCAGTCATTAAAAACATAAGATTTGCCTTGTGAGGGATTGACTAACTAACAGAAAAATGGTAGAGACTTTATGATTGAAAGGAAAATGATTGTGTCAAAGAGATCAAAAAATTTAAGATTTTGAAGAGATGAAATATAGACACTTTCAAGTTACGATGAACAAAGAGGGAATGATTGGAAAACTATTCCCCTGGAAACCTCTCTATAAATAGTCACGTTTCCAAATTCTTTGTTGAAGATTAGGTTTATCTTAAAAGATTATGCTCAACAGAATCGCTAATCAAATTAAAAAGTATTTCCCCGCACCAGAAGTGAGTGCGCACTGCGATGGTCCTTGTGGGGTATATGATCCCGCTTCTGCTCGTATTTATGCTGAAGCCGTCTATTCTATGACCAAGAAAATCGCTGATTTAGAAAGTCATGTGCCTTCTGCTGACGATGCAGCAGCTACGGTTGCTTATCACAATACCTTATCCCGTTATATTGCCATTAAGGAAGAGCAGGCACAAAAAACCAAAGAAGAGGTACTCATTCTTTGGACTGACTATTTTAAGCCTGATCACTTAGCTGAATACCCCGATCTCCATGATATGTTCTGGAAGGCAGCTAAACTTTGCTCTTCTTGTAAAGTGGAAGTTAACCTGGCTCACGCTAACCAATTACTCATGGAAGTTCAAAAAATTCATGAGATATTCTGGAAAACTAAGGGACGGGATGTACCCTGGATTAAAGCTAGTTAAATTGTCTAACTAAAGGTGGTAGGTAGAGAGTTGCTCCCAACCAGTAACCATAAAGAATTATTGTTGTGGTTGTTGCGGTTGCGTCAACGGTTTTGTGTCACAGGGAATTCTATGTTTCCTTTACTTAAAGCAGGAGAAGAAGTTCTTGTCGACACAAACGCCTATCACCGTTGTTTACCTGAAATTGGGGATTTAGTAATTGCTTGGCATCCTCAACAAAAAAATCTAAGAATTATTAAACGAGTGGTTAAAGTGGATGAGCAGGGGAATTGTTTTTTGATGGGAGAAAATAGTTTAGAAAGTAATGATAGTCGTTCTTTTGGTTTCATAGGTTTACAGCAAATCATTGGGAAAGTTACCAGCAAGTTTCCTTGATTTGAGTTTCTTTTGTTCTTGATAGTTCTGGCGATAAAAGTCCTTGAATTTTTCTTGTTGCACATTCTTCTAACAATGTAGAAGCTTGATGCTTGTTACGACACTGTAGCCAAATACCATTAAAATCATTCCATCCTAAACAAGCTAAACCATAGATCATGGTTTGACAGAACTTTCCATTAAAATAACCTCCATGAATATCTATGTTACCTACAACCCACTGTTTTAATAGTTCTAAACATTGCATGACGCATATTATTTGATGATTTTCAGCTTTACTAAGGATGGGTTTGAGTTCTTTACTCCAGTCATCATTTGTATCCCTAATATTATCCCTACAATCTGTACAATCAAAGTAGCTAACTTGCATTGTAACTATACTTTTAGGAAGTTTTTGGGGATTGTTTAGTAGTTTAAATAAAGATGTAGGTTTACCTCTATAGACAATTTGCAAATTTTTTAGAAATGTTGTTGTATCCATGTTTTGTTTTTGATTAAGGGTTGTATAGTCGTTATCATTTTTTTCCCTATCGCAAACAATAATATTTCCCAGCCTAAATCCTCTTTCAGCAGATTGAGCAGGAAATATAAAATAGTTAGTAATCATTGAGAAAACTCTTAAAATCATATCACCTTGATTGCTAAATAAATAAGCTTCTTGGCATTTATCAATTGCTGTTTCTAAGACATTAGATTTACCTGGAAAAATGGCTTGTATGGAAATATCAGGAGAAGCTAAAACTAAACGTCCTAATAAGAAGTGTTTTCCAAGGTCCGTGTTTTTACTATTCCCACTATTGTTGTTAGCTTCAGAATTGTTAGTTTGACCATTTTCAAAAGCATTATAAAGTGTTCTAATGGTATGAGTTGCGACAAATGAACCCATACTATGAGCAATAAAAGATAGGGTTATCTCATTAGATCCCTCATCCCCAAGCTTAGAGTTTAAGTTTTTAATCAACTCAACTAGATCAGCAACTGCAAAGAACATTGCTCTATATTTATCACGAAAATAATTAGTTGTTCTTAAAATTATAAATGTCAGTACGATTCCCAGATAAATTGACCCAATTATTGATAAAAGAATTATGATTTTATAAAAAAGTGGATCAAGATCAAAAGCATCAATAATAAAGTCTAAGAAGAACCAATACACTATGGTAATAATAAAGAAAACCATAGACACAACGTCAATTTGAAACTTTGATTTCTGCTTTACCCACCATCCCAATAAAAAACTTAACAACAAAATCAAGTTACTTATTGCGAATATTCCAAAGATTATTGGTATAATTACTGCAATAGAGTTAATAAAACAAATGAAGCTAAAGATTGAAAATGTAATAAGAAATAGTAAGTTATTAATGATTTCAAAAGGAATTGGCAGTGTTTTTAATGCCTCATAAAAATAATTGCCAAAATTTTTGAGAAAATCCTCTGATGGCCAAGTATATCCAATTAAAACTAATTTTCTATTCTTTATAGTGTTAAACTGCTCTTTTATAAATTCAAATCTTTTTTTATACTCTTCTTTAGCTGCTTCTTTTTCCGTCTTATAACCATGAATCATGATGACTAATTCTTTCTTAAGAGTTTCATCTTTTTGATTGAAAGAATCAACAATTTCATTGCAATTAGAAGGTTTAAATTCAGGTGATGGACAGCTTAGTTGCAAATTCTCTTCACTATCATCTACATTAATAGAGGCTTTACTAATAGCCAAATATGCTTCAATTTCAGTATTGGTATCAGATTTTTCCTTATCCTCACTCTCATACTTACAAAATTGGATACGATCATCGATTGTAGCAGAAGCATTGGTATTCATCACACACCTGCCTTATAATATCATTTTATATACTTTCATCCTATATCTCTTTTTTTGTAATGGAGTTCTAATCTTGACAAAAATCAACTTCATTTTACTTTTTTTAGGATTTCTTTAATTAGCGTAATTATTTGTTCTGTATCCACTGCAATAAAAGTTAAGTTAGGAGATAAATTTTTGAAAAATTGTTGACTTTCTTGATGTTGACTTAATAAAATAACAGGTTTTCTGTTCTTTAACCCTAAAGCGATTTCTGATACCGTTCCTAACCCAATTCCACAAGCAACTATAAGATCAGATGACAACACATTTATATTATTCCGAGCGTTTCCTACATCAGTCAGAATGGCAATATCAACGGCATCAGAAACATTTTTAGTATGATTTGAGGGTAAGATACCGATGGTTAAACCGCCTGCTTCTTTTGCCCCTTTATTAGCTGCATCCATCACCCCTACGTTACGCCCTCCTGTTAATAATATCCAGTTTTCTTTGGCGATTAATTTGCCTAACTTGTAGGCGTTTTTAATATCTATTTCTGTGGCTGATTCTCCGGGTCCCATGACTCCAATAACAGGTTTTCTCATCATGTTGTATTGAGCAAGTCTGATAAGGAAATAACGTTCATTTCTTCGGCGGTAAAACTGCCAATATCAGCAAAGCTGAGCAAATTGGCTGAGTCAACTATTTGAAAACGTTGAGGGTTTCTCACCCCTTTTGCAGCAACCTCAAATGATCCGTGGTTGGGGTCAACAATAAGAATTCGGAACAAAGGTTTTGAACATAGTGAAAGCTTTATGATGACTGGAAATATTATTGCTTAGATTGTTAATCACTCTTGATTTTGCTGTCAATGTAAAATAGTTGAGTCAATCATATTTTTAGGATCTTTTAATGATCACTGTTATCAGAAAAACCAGGAACTTTACGATAAATCGTTTCAATAGAAACCTGGTAATTAATACTGAAAGATTCAACTTCATCTCCTGCTTGATATATTTTCTCTGTCCAGCTTCCCGACTCATCACGACGATAACATTCAATTTTTATTTTATCTTGTTGAATGAGAACATACTCTTTTAAAGTGGGACAAGTTTGATAATCACTAAATTTTTGACCTCGATCAAATGCTTCGGTTGATTTAGATAAAACCTCAATTATAAGAAGAGGATAAAGAATAAAATCATCTGTATTATTAATTTCCTTTTCATCGCAAACAACCGCAATATCTGGATAATAATAACAATTGGCTTCTTCTAATCTAACCTTAATATCTGAATTTAAAACAAGACAAGGACTATCTAGAAGATGAATATTTAATAAGGTTGTTAAGTTTGCCCCTAAAACAATATGAGATTTTTTTGCTCCTACCATTGCATAAACTTGTCCCTTTCGGTATTCGTGTTTGATAGGACTGACTCTTTCTCCTTCTAAATAGGTTTCTGGAGATATATAAAAGAATTGATTATTTGTTACCATGATTGATGTGGTAGTTTTTACTGTTCCTTGAGTATTCATCCAAATTGATTGTAATCTATCTAGAAATAAAGGGAAATAATTCAGAATTAATGATTAGGTTAACGGTTAACAATTTCAATAATAAGTAAGTACACAAAATTAATTACACAAACAAACAATAATGGATTTATTAATCAAGAAATCACATTTGCCTAGTGAACGATTTTAGCCAAGACCGGAAAGCTTCAGGCAATATCTGTCGGTAGAGTCTTTTTAACCTGTGAAATAGATGTTTTCTGGGATTAGTAAATAGATATTTTTCACCAAATTTTTGAGGATAGTAACCAAAAGAACGCATAAATTCGCAGATTTGAGTATCAATATCTGCTTTATTGGGTATTTCTTCATAGTTGTTCACTAATAAAAATCTAGCTTTACCTTTTTTTAAAAGCCCTGTACTTCCTTGAAGAATTTTTAACTCGTTACCCGTTCTATTTATTTTAATGAGACAAGGATCTATTCTTTTAAAGAAAGTATCGAGTTTATAATAAGTTAAAGAACTCTTTTCAGCTTTTTGTTCGTTGGATAAATTAATGTTTAAAATATGTATGGTATTGTCAGATAAAAATTCCCATTGAGTACAATTATTTTTTAATTGATTACATTTTGATAAATTCGATTCGATAGCATAGATACTACTCTGATTGATGTAGTTATTAACTTCAAATGTATATCTACCTAGATCAGCATCTATATCAACAAATATCATTCCTGAATAAAAAAATTGACGTAAATCATTAAGCATTTTTTTGTCATCATCAAAAAACAATTCGTTTTGTGTGAATTTTTGAGTATTCATAAGTTTATGTTTAAATTAAGTATTTTTGACAAATGTTTTCAAGGCTTAATGCAGCGTCTACGTGCATTTCTGGTGAAGGATAATAAGTATTAAATAGATGCTGTTCTCCATAACTCTTGATTAAATCTTGTCTATTCTTAAATGTTTTTATCCAAGTAGGTTGATGAGTAAACTGACTAATATGTAAGTTAGGTTTTCCTCGCGTCGAGATACACTCAACATATTCATTAGCATTCTTTTTGATGCTTTTAACCATTCTTGTATTAACAAATTGAGGATACTTTCCCATTAAAGTATGAACATTTGTATAACTTTCTCTATAAAATGTACTTCTCTCTGAAAACCAAAATAAAATTTTAGGAACTGTAATTTTTTCCATAAGTATTTGAAAATTGTCTATCCAATTCTGTCTAGTTTCTCTAATTATTTCTTTTAGATATTTACGATCTTTTTGATCTAGAAGTTCTTGATAAGCAGTATCAGCACCGATACAAACTTGATCAGTTCGTCTGGTTAAATATCCAAGACCTCCTGAATCAAATAAGCAATTACTTTCACTTCTTCCTGACATAACTTGTACAATAACAAATCTTGATTTATTAATATAAGGAAATAGTTCTTTAGTTTTGAGAAAGTAGTAAGGACCGGCTCCTCCAACTCCAAGATTTAAACTGGGAAATTTTAACTTATCCCCTAATATTTTTGGATATGGTTTTTGACAAAAACGTCCCAAAGTTTGGGCTGCACCAAGACAAACAAAATATTGATTCTTTTCTAATTTTTCAGGTTGAGGACCTCTAAAACGTAGACCGGTATCTTCTAAAGGAAAATACTGATAATCAACTATCTCAGGATCATTATATTTACCACCGTGTCTTCGACGTGCTTGTTGATTCATATTTCTAGTTTTATCTAACTTTTCAAAGAATCGGACTGTTAGGAAGTGCTTGACGTGAATAAAGTTTAATGGATCAAATCCAGAAAACTCAAATTTACCCTGATAAAATCATAGCTTACTAAATGGAGTATGGAAAGAATAGGCACAAAATCAGTCACGATATCAATTTTTGTAACAAACCATGTATATACACATGGACTAACATTTTGGAAAGTCTATTGTTAATCGCCAGTATATAGCAGTTCTGATACTTGTGAGGTACAGAGGTTATCGCTTGGAGGCAGGAGGCAGGGGGCAGGAGGCAGGAGTTAAGTGTACCTCATGAGTCCGAGAAACGCTATA
>JAAUYH010064439.1_pt1 | contig 14646 bp, 8 predicted proteins | sample 7278061 | NCBI WGS metagenome assembly JAAUYH01 (sample SAMN14350203, study PRJNA611818) | marine sediment metagenome | isolation source: surface marine sediment (0.6m) | place: French Polynesia: Moorea | collected 2018-08
CTGCCCTTCTTATTGCCGGAGCTCGGAGTAGGCGAAATGAAATTAGTCGTGATAAAATAGAGCCAAAAAACACTTTTATCGTGCTTCAAATTGTTCGAGATGTTCTAGAGCTTGAGATAGAAGCAGCAAAGATTGTGAAACTTTGGAAGATAGCTATATATGATTTTGAAAAATAGATATCGAGTATCTCATGTGCTGTTTTTTAATTTCATGAGCGAAAAGAAAGTTTTCCTCTCTTGCCAATCCAAAATTTGCCAACTGTTGCTCGAATTCCCTGATTTATTCTCATATTATTTCCAAATTTTTCAATACTCGGGGTCTATTAAGCCGTCATCAAATGAATCAATTTCACTCTCAAGAACATTTCGAAAAAATATTCGGAAGTAAATAGTTGTTTGCTACGACTTCAGTGATATCTAGCCTGATTTTTTGCTTCAGCAAGTACATTAGCATTCAATCCAAAATTGTCTATACAAATCTGACAGTATCACCTTTTTGGTTCGTAAAATACTTCTGAAGGTTCCACTCCAGGTATTTGCTTGCGTCATCAACGCTTCTCTGAAGAATGAATCCTAAATGTAAATCGAAAGCAGAAGGACTTCCCTTTAGTTTCGAATTTCTTCTACATGGCTTATAGCAAATTCTCCGAGACAGCAATTCCTCAGTTCAAAATTTTCTTCGGTTACGTGCTCTATGTCGAGATCATGAAGCACCTCAATTTATTCTTCTGGTGATGTATTCGAATCGCCGGTCATCTAATTAGCATGATAGTCGCTACAAGGCCACTACGGCCATCTACAGGAACCTTTAAATCAAGTAGCTGGTGAATCATCCACATGTTAGCACCGCTTGAAATGAAAACAGGTTACAATGCCATGTTGCCAGGAAACCTTCGACCAAACAAAGTACATGTTTATAAGGCTAGATAGCCGAGAGAGTGTGTCATAATGATAACTTCTTCATAAAAGTTAGACCATCCAGCTCCCACATAACCTAATGCAAATTTTAATTGTGTCGTCTAATATATTGTACGACTGAAACTTATAGATCAAGAGGTTCCGAACTCTCCAAAATTTATTGACTTTTTTAATTTCGAATATTACAAGTTTTAGATAATTTCAGAATGATTCTTTGTACTAATGAAGATGGCTGTGTCCTTCATAAAGATGATTGGATGTTTCAATCAATAAAAATGACAGTACAGTAGAGTAAAGGCAGAAAAATACGCCCTAACCGCGCTCGACCCTTTTACAGGGGTTTCACTCCATTCAAAAATAACCAAAAATGGGAGTGCTGGTTCCAACCGCTGTTCCCAATTTCGCTCTGTTGTACTCTTGGAACCTTCAATGCTGCTTCTTCGGCCCTATTTTTGTATTTTATTTCTCTTTAATTTATATCCCATCCTTATTCCCTATCCCACAAAAACTATTCCTCCTATCTCTACCCCCCTATTCCCCTCGATCGGATGACTCGTGTTTTCCTCATTGCCGAGTTAGAGCCACATTAGTCTTGTTTGAATGCAAGCCATCTGAAGTATTAAGGTGGGCGCAGTGAGTAGTTCCAACTATTTTTTCGAAGTTTCCACTCTGTTCCAAAATTGACGTATGATTTTTATTGGTGCAGCACTCAGTTCTCCACTCGGTTTTCTTGTTATCTTTGATGGGAGGGATCCTCGTATAAAAGGAATGAGCGAATTCTCGGCACATGTTAATACTTGCCCTGTTCGGTACAGTAGGGGCAATATTTCTGCGATTAATTTAATTTTTTGGTAGATGGCAGCATGCTCGATTACAGGTAGTGCATACTGTAACAGGGTACAGTATGACGCAAAATAAGCAGGTTTTTCAACATAAAAACGGAGCTCGCAAATTGCAATGTTACAGTAGGTAAATCCCGACTGCTATGTTCCGCATCCGAAGTTGTAAGCGACCAATCGCGAGCTGTTGGCAAAAGGTTCACCATGGAAGCCTCAAGAGCATTTGCTTGGGGTGATTACAGAATTTTAGGACATCAAATGGCTGCTAGCAATGCTCCACTGATCCGGGCCTCAAGCTGCTGCAGAATGTGTACCCCATATAGTACGAAAAACCTCCGGATTAGAACAGTTAGTAGAAGAAAAAATAATGAAAATCCTACAACATCTACGAAAACTGTAGTCCGACGTTTTATATTTTAAACTTATGTCTAATCGCATAGTATGATACCGGCGCGAAATTGGTCGCATGGTCGAAGTCCACTGATCCAGTTTCTAGCCGTTGCCTAATTTTCTGTAACATAAATCACAGACAAATTTTTGCACGACTGAATTAACTTTTCCATCCAGCAATTTTTTCCTACGGCCGTCTAAACTATTCATGCACGGTAACCATGCCCTAAATCCTCGACAAATTATTTCAGCGGAAACCGTAGGTTTCGTTTGAACATTCAAGTTTGGGCGCAGAAGGCCGTCCGGTCAAAGTCCGTAAACTGATATTCTTAACCGTAATTGCTCTTGCAATTTCAAGCACTAACTTACAGTTAGGCAGAATGTGATAGATGATCGCAGAGGTACTCCGGTTGATGATAGAGAGGCGTAGAAAGAAAAAAACGTCCGGCGTATCCATTGTTTATCACTGCATCAGTCGTGCTAGTTCTCTGTTCCGTGTGGAATCAGAGGTCCGCCAGCCGTCTGATTTAGGGCCCGGGTAGTGCCACTATCCGTAAATCTAATGTAAACTAGGCGTGCTCGAGCTGGAGTGCATGCGAGTGCACCTTGGATAACGCAACGGTCACTGAAAGCAGTAGTGCCAAAAGTTGAAGGTATTGGAACGTGCCTGAACAATTGAGTGGCGCGTGGAGTTTTGTGTACGAGGGGAGCACAAAAGTTTGTAATAGCTTTGTTTCATGGAGTAGTCTAGTCACGAAATCACGCAGAAAATTTAAGAACTCTAGGGTTTGGTGGTTAAGGCGGAACGAGAAAGCTGAACCAGAACGGCATCATCACTCTGAAAAAAATTTCTCGACTGGAATCGAAAGCTGGATTGGTAGATCTATCAGCATTACATCGTACAATTGAATATTCAAAATTACATCGAAATGTGGTCGGATTTTTGGTGCTTCAACGTTAAACGATCAACAAAAAATGAAAATTCATAGGAAAATGCGTTAGTTTTCTATGTCTCTTATTTCGCACTTAAATATCGAGACCTCAAAAAATTTATAGGGCGACTGGATTTTTTGTCTCTTCATTAAAGGATCAATATCCGCCCTTTGTTTAACTGTGGATAATAATGTAGTCGAGAAAAATTTTTTGAGAGTGATGGGGCCGTTATGGTTCAGCTTTCTCGTTCCACCTTAACCACCAAACCCTAGAGTTTCTTAAATTTTCTGCTTGATTTCGAGACTAGACTACTCTATGAAACAACGGTATTTTAAACTTTTGTCCGCCCCCCTGTACCATTTCTGAACAGTAGGGCAAAGTCCACTACAATGAGCCAATGATGGCCCTCGTCATCAGCAAGACTGATTGTTTGATTGCGAAGCATTTTGAGTGTTCCATTTCATAATACAGCATTGATTTCTAATAATTTTTGGATAAATATCATATTGAAAAAGTGTGTGAGCTGTCAAGCTTAAAATACGGAAATAATTTAACATGGTCTTGCCCAGATCATCGATTGGATTAGGTTACTGTTTACCGATATCCACAGATTGTTAGACACTATGATCTCGTGAACCCTATTTTGTATCGCTTCTCTGTCGTTGATCCTCTGGACCACGCGTCATATTTTCATGAATCTGGCATTGTATCACCACAGAAGTGTTATTCTTTCGCAATGTTAGTGTACCCCTTTTCATTCAAATTCTGTGCAGTGAACAATAAACGTCTACCGCTTTCCTTCTGCCGACTAGCTGCCCAGCTCTGTTCCGACCTCTATATCTATGGCGACTCTAAGCGTCTGGGATCCTTCTAAGCCGCCAGGTCCCAGTTCTTTAAAGAATACCCCCGATGCGACGCCAGAAAGTTCACTGCGTGGTGGCTCATTGTACAAGAAGAAAGGTCACGTTTCACTAAGTGAAACTCAGCGAGTGATATGGACTGAGTTTGGTAATGTTGCAGATACCAAAACTAAGCAGCTCATGGAGAAAGACCATACTGCCGATCAAGTGGATCAGAGAGATAAGGGAACCCCTGATGATTGGGTCCCTCGTCATCCTGCTCTTGTTCGCCTCACTGGACGCCATCCGTTCAACTGTGAGCCACCTATCTCAATGCTATACGACCAAGGATTCATTACGCCTATCAGCCTACATTATGTTCGTACTCACGGTAAGACGCCGCGACTAACTTGGGAGGACCATCGTATTTCGATAACTGGTCTAGTGAAAACACCCATGTCTTTGTCGATGGACGAATTGTCCGCGAAGCTTCCCGTAGTCACGTTACCTGTCACTCTTGTGTGTGCAGGAAACCGAAGAAAAGAGGAAAATATGGTCAAACAAACAATTGGTTTCAGTTGGGGTTGTGCAGCTCTTGCCTGCAATTTATGGACAGGGGTACGTCTCAAAGATTTACTGGAGCATTGTGGCATCGATAGGGATCGAGCCCAACATGTCGAATTCATAGGTACATCCACTGAAGCTTTACCAAATGGTGACGGAACTTATGGCACTTCTATCGATATTGCCACTGCAATGGATGCGTATGGCGATGTTCTCATTGCTTGGGAGCAGAATGGAGCAAGGCTTTCTCCCGATCATGGCTACCCTGTCCGAGTTGTTATACCTGGATGGATAGGTGGTCGAATGGTCAAGTGGCTTGAAAAAATTCAAGTTACAGACAAGCCATCTGATAATCACTACCACTTTTTTGACAATCGTATTCTGCCTCCTCATGTTGACGCTGAGTTAGCGAAGGCCGAAGGTTGGTGGTATAAATCCGACTACTTATTTAACCAGTTGAATATCAATTCTGCTATCGTTCGCCCTGAGAATGGCGAGGTAATGACACTGACTGGAGCTGGAATGTATACGATTCGGGGTTATGCGTATTCCGGGGGAGGTCGTAAAGTCACTAGGGTCGAAATCTCTTTGGATGGTGGTCTGAAGTGGCACCTCTGTGACTGCAGTTATCCTGAAGAACGGATGAGCCACGCACCCTCGAATGGAAAGTATTGGTGCTGGATGTTTTGGGAATACACCGTAGATAAGTTTGAGTTTTTGAATGTTGCCTCAGGTTCTCGTGAAATCCGTTGTCGTGCTTGGGATTGTGCTTCGAACACACAACCGAAAGACATTACCTGGAATTTGATGGGAATGGGCAATAATTGTCACTTCACTGTTAAAGTTGCCCCTAAACAAAGTTCGGGTGCTTTTGTGTTACAGTTCGAACATCCCACTGTACCAGGCCCTGCTTCCGGAGGTTGGATGACTCCCCCTGAATCTGTATCCGGTTCACGTGAAACTAGGAGCGTCCCAACTAAATCATGGAGTTCGCCAGCCTTGGCAGGGTCTGTCAAGAAGTACAAAATGGAAGAAGTAGAGAAGCATTCATCCGAAGATTCGGCGTGGATTGTTGTAGAGAACCATGTATATGATGCCACAGGATATTTGAAAGATCACCCAGGTGGCGCAACGTCTATTATGCTGAATGCGGGCATGGACGCCACGGAAGAGTTCCTTGCTATTCACTCAGAAAAAGCGCGAAGGATGTTGGAAGATTTCTACATCGGAGAGCTTATTACAGATGAGACCAAGGACGAAGAAAAACCAAGACTTAACCTTTCGAAATCGTCCGCTTCATTATTAATCAGTGATCTACCTGGTCAGGAATTACGCACACTCGACAATATTAACGAAGCATCTAAAGACGGCTTGGTAGCGCTTCATCCGAAGAAGTGGATTAAGTTTGAACTTATCGAGAAAGAAAATATCTCTCATGATACACGCATGTTTAAATTCAAGCTGCAATCACCTGACCACCGTTTGGGTCTTCCAGTTGGATATCACATGTTTGTGAAGGCGAAAATAAACGATCGCATTGTAATGCGAGCGTACACGCCCGTCTCCTCGGACAAAGAAAGAGGTTCGTTCACTCTTTGCGTCAAAATATACTTCAGTGGAGTTCACCCGAAATTCCCCGAAGGTGGCAAGTTGTCGCAGTATTTGGACAGCCTTAGTATCGGAGATGAGATTGAATGTAAGGGACCGCTTGGACACTTCGAGTATCGAGGTCGTGGATGTTACGTGCTGAACGGAAACGAGAAATTCGCGAAATCTATTGGATTAATTTGCGGTGGTACTGGGTTAACACCAGCATATCAAGTGTTGAGCGCAGTGGCAAACGACCCAGCGGATGAAACAGAAGTTTATTTGTTGTACGCGAACAAATCGGAGGATGATATATTGATGCGAAATAAGTTGGATGAAATGGCGGAGGCTCATTCTAATATTCACGTTTGGTACACTTTGGATGCACCACCTGAGGGATGGTCGTACAGCTCTGGATTTGTCAATGAACAAATGTTGAGCGAACACATTCCGAAGCCGAACACTTCGTCAATTATCGGAATGTGTGGACCTAAACCTATGATTGACTTCGCTTGTATTCCAAACTTGAACAAACTCGGTTTTCAAGCTTCAGAATATTTCCCGTTCTAAACAGAAAGATCGAGACTGTTTCGAAACTATGAGAGAGGGGTGACGGCTTGGCATCTGCGAGCAAAGGAGTGAAGGGCGCTGATGTGCACACTACTTCAGTGTGATTTTTGTTCAGTTCGATTTTTTGGTGTTGTGAATAGAGTAAGTACTTCGTGTGCTAGCAATTAGCTGTTTGTAAAATGTAAATTGAGTACCGCTATGGGGGCAGGTTACTATCAGAAGCAACACATGGGGAATTCGTTCTCGAATGACCGGCAAACACGATTTAATACAAAGCGGTAATACAGAACCAACGCACTCTCTACTCAAAAATCAGTCGGTACATGCGAAACCATGCCTGCTGCTGCCGCTGTCGTTGTTACTGCTGTTGCAGTGGACGAATATGCAAATCCTGCAATCATGCGCTCGTCATCAAGCACTTCTCGCACGCCAAGCAGCGGCCAAAGACTATGATCACCATACCCGACATCGTCTTCATCATGGTCCACAGAGACTTTACCCCATTCGGCCATATCAAAGTTGCGCAGATCGTCACTTTCTACTGCGGCTACCATTCCATCCCACAGAGAAGTTGCTGTCGATCTGGTAGGTCGAAGATCACTCACTGCGGACCTCTCTGGTACTAGTAATCGCGGACGAGTACGGTACTTAAACCCATCTTCGTCTAGATCACCGCTTCCAGAGCTGCTATACATTGCGAGGTTCTGCGGTTCGCCATTCACGTCGAGATCGGCAGTTTCAACACTTTCACTCAACGGATCCCGCGGTGAGGTAGACTGTCCTCCACAGAGTCTCGCATTACTTTCCACACATTCATTATCCACACCTGTTTGCTCATTGTCAACTTGATGAACTTTTTGTTGTCGAGAATAGTGAAGCAGGCCGTCAGGATTGTCTTCCCGATTATAAATACTACGCCAATCTACATCCTTGAAGAAGGGATGTCGACGTACTTGGTTCATACCTTCGATTCCGCACCCGAACCGAGTGTCCGGGTTCCAATCAAGTAGTTGTTTGATGAGATGAACCAATTCAGGAGATGTACTCGATGAGAATCGGATGCGTTTGTTGTTCATGTTGGCAATTACCTGGTCCAAGTCCCGTGCTTCATATGGTGTGCGCCCACGAAGCACATGATAGAGAAAAGTACCGAATGCCCAGAGATCGACCGAGACGCCGTATGGCTGGGAGGACAGCATTTCTGGTGCTGCATAGGTGTGAGTCCCACAAACTGTAGCTGTTAGACGGTCTGTAGGAAGAAGTTTGCAAAGTCCAAAGTCAGCAAGACGAATATGACCCTGTAGATCAAGGAGAACATTTTCCGGCTTAAGATCTCGGTAAACAAATCCAAGCCTGTGGAGGTGGTCCAAAGCTAGGACGACCTCCGAGCAGACAATTCGAGCCTGTGGTTCGGCAAGGCGTCCTTGATGGGTTCGAAGGTACTGATAAAGGTCGCCACCTTCATAAAAGTCGATGGCCAAGTAGAAATTCGAACGTGTCTGAAATGCGTAACGAAGTCGAGTAAAGAACGGATGACCAGCAACAAGTTGCAGCGCTAAACGCTCATGAACAGCGTGACTAAATGCGCTTTGGTTCTGAAATACTTTGGCTTTGTCAATAACCTTGAGAGCTAGCTTGCGACCAGATGCGCGATCTCTAACCAAAAAAACTTTGCCAGAAGCACCGCGACCTATCGGACTGACAAATTCAAAATCTGATACACCTACAACACGTTGCTCACAAGCAGTGGTCAACGCTTCAGCCCACATTTCCGCATCAGAGGTACACTCGAGCCGAATAGAAACTGTGTAGGAAGGAGCAGTGGTTCCAGCTCGAGAGCGCTCAGCGTGTCGTTTTCTGAGACGTAAAATAGGATTACGCGTGGTTCCGCCAGATGAGATTTGGCACCCTAGCACGGAAAACAGAGCAGACACTCCGCTGGAAGGACCGTCACGCATGAGAAGAATAATGTGGCCACGCAGTTCAAGCCAATATCTGGCAGAACGAGAAAACAAGCCACGCTTATTACCAGCTTTGATAACAGCATACGAGCGAGCAGTGGAGGGCAACATCCTCAACAACTCTAACGCATCGCCGACTTTACGTTCCCGCTCGCGTTCGAGAGAAGCTTCGCGATAAGGATAGTGTTGGTCGTTCCAACTTGCGCGACTTCGTATCGCAGCTGCGGTCCTAACATGGGTACGCATCGGGAACACGAGGAAAGGGAGTGTGCAGAGATGTCGTGGTAGAGAGTGAGAAGGTGTATTGACGCAATGGCATGGTTCGAAGTGTAGTAAATTAACGATATTTTTCCGAAATTTGAATTTAAGCCATCCAAGCAATTCCCCAATTAGGTCTTGTTAAGGGTGTGATGCAGCTGATTTTTCTTCTGCTTCACAGTACAATTGAACAGTACAGTACTGAACGCTGGAGGGGTGGGCGTACGACTGGAAGTGTGAAGGACTTAGCGTGCGAACGACTAACCGACCAAACAACCAAGCGACGGGCTTACCTAGCTATTTAACTAACTATTACTCTAATCGTCAATACGGGTAGCTCTAATGCGGCTGACCATTACTGAATAATAATAGAGAAGAGAGTAGTATAGTATACCGTACTGTACTGCAGTGTCAAGCGATTGTGGAACGAACAACACTCAACCCCTCATTTTTGAGAAAAACAATGAGTAGAATGTTAGGGACTGCAGCTTTTGTTGAACGGTATTCGTTGGCAACGTAGCAATTTCGAAATGAAACATAAGTGACGATATGAACGTTTCACAGTCAGAAACGGCGCAAAGGCGCTCGGCAAAGAATGTCCGAAATCAGGAACGCTAGTGTACGATAAAATAGTTCCAGTCCTAGATGAGACAAAGTTATACTTAATGCCAAAGTGTCTGGTGAAACACGAAAACGACGAAACGAACAGTGAAGCACGAACACCAATTCAATGGCAGATGAAGTGCACTTGCGCGCAACACAAGAAGACTCGCCACGCGCAGTCACAGCGGCGGTTGGAGGTGGTCGGGATATGACAGGGTACTTAATGAAACGTGGTCGGAATCTAAACATGAGACACAAACGATACATTACATTGCGAGGGCGTACACTATCGCAACACAAAGACGAAAATTCGCCACCGACGTGGAGTGTGGATGTGTCAAAAACACGAATCCAACCGGGCACTCGCGCGCTTGAGTTACTCGTTCACTATGAGGGTAAAGCGGTATCGTTTTTTGCAGAAACTGAACAGGATTTTAGTGCATGGATGGAAGCCCTTCGAGGAGCATCTCGCACAGTTGAGGATTGGTATCAGATTGGCAAACAAATTGGTCGTGGATCTTACGGAGTAGTTCATGTTGGTACAGATTCCCGAACTGGCGGAAAAGTTGCAATTAAGATTATTAAGAAGAATCCATCCTCTCGACGCCAATCCAAATTTATTGAACGTGAAGTTAAGTAAGTTGTGGAGACAATGCAGTACATAGTGCAGTCCAGCGATGCGAAGCGATATCCTTATACTCACACTTACACTCGCCCTCGCTCTTGCTCTTAGAATTTTAAAATCAGTGAATCACGAACATGTGATCAAAACTATGGATGTGTTTGAGAATGAGGAAAAGTTGTGTTTGGTTTCAGAATTTATGGAAGGTGGAGAACTATTCGATCGGATCATTGCGGAAAAGTTTTTAACGGAAGAAAAGGCGCGGGTTATTATGCAACAGCTTCTTGAAGGTGTCGAATATTTACACGATCAGGGAATTGTGCATCGTGATATCAAACCAGAGAATGTCCTTTGCGCTCGAGCCGACTGGCCTTACGACATAAAAGTTACCGATTTCGGGTTATCCAATATGATTGAAGATGGTGCTACAGCTGATCCTTCTCAAGCACTTTTGTCTCATGTTGGTACCAGTTACTACTTGGCGCCTGAGGTGATTGGCAAGAAAGGTTACGGCGCCCCCGTGGATATGTGGGCTTGTGGAATTGTATTGTATATCATGTTATGTGGTCGGTAAGTTGTTTTATTTTTTTCTTCTCTTCATTGTTCTTATTGACTTTTGTTATCAGGTTTCCTTTTTGGTAAGTTAACTTTCGCATTTGTCATCCTCATTAATTTCATGCATTCTAATTCTTTAATTCACTTCGTCTACCTAACGGGGAAAAACCGATATCGAGTTTCTCGGGTCTGTAACGAAAGGCGCGCAGATGAGAGGAGAAGCATGGGCTGCTGTGTCCGATGAATGTAAGGCTTTTGTGCGAGGTCTATTACAAGTCGATCCATCTCGTCGCCCCACTGCTAAGCAGGCGTTAGCTTCGACATGGATATCATCAAGCTCGGGTGGGGAACTTCGTACTCTTACTTCCCAGGCCGCCATTGCAGAATCGCTGAATCGTTAGTTTGATTGGCTCATTTGAAACGGGGGAATGTCCTTCGTCGCTATTTCAGCATTCATAGAGCTTCTTTTCGATGGTCATAAAGGGTTTTAAAGATATTCTATTCAGTTACTAAATTTACCGAGATTGCGACAAGACTGTCCGAAATTATTATGCCGCATAACTAACTACCCAAAACTGAAACTCTCTGGGTATGATTTTCAAAAATTTGAATTTCATACCGCCAATTTAAATCCATTTTTTTACTAAGTTCAACAGCCCCGCTGTGGTGCCTTCACTTCAGATATCCTACCCTACCAGTGCACTGTACCACTCACTCACACGAAAACGCACCCGCCCATCAACCCACGTGAACTACACACGCGAGAGAGCAAGAGCAAAACCAAGAGAAAGCTGAGAATCGTACGGTCGTGAACAATGTCGGAATCAATTGGGATGATGGCAGGATCATACTTCATAAGTCGGGGCGATTTGCTGAAATGGATCAACGAAGTCACTGGACTGGGGCTGTCGAAAATTGAGCAAACGGCGAACGGAGTTGCAGCATGTCATGTATTCGACGCCTTGTTCCCAGGAAATTTTCGTATGGAGAAAGTAAAGTTCGACGCTCGTCGTGACTACGAGTTTATGGAAAACTACAAAGTACTACAGGGCGGCTTCAACCGAAGTGGGATTTCGAAACATATTCCAGTGGACAAACTTATTCCTGGGAAATACCAAGATAATCTCGAATTCATGCAATGGGTTAAGGGATACTACGATCAGCACGCAGGAGAGAATGCCAAGGCCTACGATGCGCAAGCGGTTCGCTCTTCGTGTGGCCACAAGAGTCAGGGCGGCAATCGACGACCTATGCGCTCGAATAACGCGGCGTCCCGCTCATCACATGCAACAACTGGTAGTCGAGCCACGAACACAGTGGGGCGTTCGACTACATCCTCTCGCGCACGCGCCACAAAAGCAGCAGCATCAACACGAGCCGCACCTCCCCCGGCTCGTGCTAAGCGTGTAGCACCTGCACGTCGCAACGCAGAGTCAGCAGCAGTTGAAACAGTACCGAAAGCGGAAGCAGATGCTCTTCGCGAAGAGATTGCGCAGCTGGACCGTTTGCTGCAAGATGGGGACAACGAGCGACAGTTTTATTACAACAAGTTGCAGGATATCGAAGCAATTTTGCAGGACCTCGATGTGCAATATAAAGATGCGGAATTAGACGGTCTGTTGGTCGATGTAGTGAACCTTATCAAAGAAGCGCTGTATGCAGGCGGTGAACAAGACAATGAAGTCGAAGAAGGTGGACAAGTTGAAAGTTATGAACGTGACGAACCGGCGGATCGTGTGACAGATGCTCATGTTGCAAATTAATGCTTACTATGTTGTTCGTTTCAAGAGCGCATTTTATTATTTCGCAATGTTTGTTTCAGCTGTATTGTTCTAGTGGATGCGCACACACGTTCTCTGCACTGGACGATTAGAATCCTGGAGCGCTCGTGAACAGTACTGTATGGCGCTAAGTATGGAGATTGTGCAACAGTAATTCGGGACTTGAAAAAAACAGCTTCAGATTGAGTAGTCAATTTCTAACGTTCTCTTGTTACGGGGCGTGGCTCGCACTCCCTGTTTGAATATTGATTCTGGAGCGCTCTACTTGTTAAACACGCTTCGTTATTGCAGGGTCACAGTATGCTGTTGGGACCTCTCAGGCACAGTAAATTACTTCATTGGGAAATGGACGTCAACTCATTGAAATTTCATGATTCAACGAAAATAACCATCCAGTGACACTGTCACTAGAATCCAGCAGAAGAATCACAGGAACCTCTTTCTATAGTATTGTACAACTAAAAGGTATCGTAGCAAGAAAAGTAAATTTTGAAAAGTTGTTACTGGAGAAAATAAGTACTTGTACACTCAACATTTCGATGCAATATAGTAAAAAACAAGAAATCTCGTCCAGCCCTTCGGGCTTCAGGTCCTGTAGTGTAAGTAAATTGAAGACTTATTTGAAAAATTCGCGTAATATAAAGATGGTATCGTTATTAAATTCTCTACATTCACAGGAGAGAGTCGACTTTGGGTTTTCGCAAACATTCAAATTTTCATAGTTAATTGCTGATTCTTGAGAAATTTTTAACTTTACTCTAGAGAAACAGCCATACATCCTAGATTTTATGGTTGTTCATGAAAAATAGAGTTAAAAAATCTTCAAGAATCAGCAATTACATCTGTAATTTCGAACGTTAGCAAGAAAGCAAAGTCGATTCCGTCCTGTGTTCGAAGTAAATTCGTGCCATCAATAAATGCGATATTACTTAATTTCAGGGCAAGTAAAATTGATCTTAAGATAATAGCCACATTTTCAAATAGTTGGTGATTTCAACTCATAGGAATAAACATGAACTTTCATTACATTTCGAAAAATACACCCTATTCTATATTCCCTATATACCTCTCAACTTTATATCTTACGTTTTCTTGTAGTAAGCAGGTTATGTAAACGACATAAAATTTTAAGAAGGCGAAATTAAATCATCTATACTAAGAATTCTGTACTGTATTCGAGAATACAGAGTGCCAGCATCGACCTATACTCCAAGATATCTGGCTTTTCAGGTATTATATTAGGTCTTTCAGTTCTACGAGATACGAAAATTGCATTAAGCGTCGTGAAAATACCGCAGTCGCTTGAGTTTCGTTGCTGAACAGAGTAAATTTCTTGAGAAAGAGTCCAATTTCTTGGCCAAATCTGTTCTGGTATTTCGTATCTTGTTCCAATTGATTCCGCCAATCTTCTTATTAGTGGCATAAGATTTCGAAAGAGAAACAATTCATGTAACGAATCACATACTCGAATACATGCAGTCGCTTTGTCTAAAACGGTAAGACCCCAGTGATTACTTTTTCCAGAAGCTCCTCCATTGTACAGAGGTATAAGAGTCATGCTGCATCGACTTAATCGATTGATCACGTGATGTAGTCGATTATTTCCGTAGCTGTATGCGAAAAATTCAGAAACATCTTGGATTAACTGATGGCATAATGCTCGTTGCAGCAAATTCACAAGCAGAGAATCAAATGTAAAAATCTATTCGGCATCTATGAGGCCAAAGAACGGACTTATCACAGAGTCATCTACCAATGATTCTTCACACAGAATTTCTTATAGAGCAGACGACGTAACAGTGACATTGGAGCAAGAGACTCTGGGAGGAATTCAGCCATAAAGTTCCTCACAACTCACCATTCCACTTTTTGCTTCCTGGAATTCAATATTTTCCACATAATCACCATTCTGCGGCAAGGACTGACTATTTTTCTCCTTCAGGAGAAAAGAAACTCCACTAAACGATCCAGAAGAAGTTGAAGAGGTCAAAAATTCTTGATAGACCACATTTTTTGTCTTCTGGTTTCCTTGTGTTGTACATAGGTACACATTTTTCGGATGTGAAGCTCTGGAAAGTGCAACATACAGCCGACTATGGGAAAAAAAGGATTAATAAGATCAATACAGAGCTTGCCGGTTACTGATTGACCTTGAGCCTTATTAATTGTCATTGCGAAACAAACTCGAATGGGAAATTGACGGAGTCGGAAACCTGGGATAGGGAAA
>JAAUYH010170316.1_pt1 | contig 14645 bp, 13 predicted proteins | sample 7278061 | NCBI WGS metagenome assembly JAAUYH01 (sample SAMN14350203, study PRJNA611818) | marine sediment metagenome | isolation source: surface marine sediment (0.6m) | place: French Polynesia: Moorea | collected 2018-08
CCCCCTTGTGTTCGTGCATTCATCTGTCTACATCCTCCGCACACCGGCACACGGCCGGTCATTCCAGTTAAGAGCCGTCTGCGACTGTTATCGACCGGTCTGGCCCGGTCTGAAGCGCCCGAGACCGGCCACGCGCACGAGGCGCACGCCGTACAGTTCGTCCACCGCCGCCGAATAGTGGCCGTCCCCGTTGCGATCGGCCCAGGTCACGTCGACGACCCAGGCCTGGAAGGGCGGCATGTCCTCCCGATCCGGGTCGGCCAGGCCCGGCCCGCCGCGGTAAAACAGCGCCTGCGTCTGCCGGTCGAAAAACCAGCTGCGCGGCGGCATGTCCGACAGCAGCGGGCTGTCCAGCTCGCCGAGATAGTTGGATGGCGGTTCCAGCACCAGCGCCATCGGGTTGCTGCGGTTCAGCGCCATCACCCGGGACCCTTCGCCGCCGGCGATGTACTTGGCGGCCTGCACGACCAGCACATCGCGCAAATCCGCCTCGACGGTGGCCACGCCCACGCGCTCGGCCTCGTGCACGTAGGGCAGCAGGCGGGGCAGGGCCACCGCCAGCAGCACGCCGATCAGCGCCACCACCACGATGAGCTCGAGGTAGGAAAACCCCTGCCCGGCTGTCGGCCGTCGGTTCAAAAGCCCCGCGCCTTGGACACCATGTCCCACATGGGCAGGAACACGCCCAGGGCCAGCACGAGCACGCAAACGCCCACCGCAACGATGAGCAGGGGCTCGATGGCGGCGCTCAGGTTCTCGAGGTCGTAGTCGACCTCGCGCTCGTAGAAATCCGCCGCCTCGCCCAGCAACTCTGGCAGCGCGCCCGTGTTCTCACCCACGGTGATCATCTGCATGATCAGCGGTGTGAACAGGCGGGCGTTGCCCGCCGTCTGCGACAGGCTCTCGCCGCGCTCGACCCCGTCGCGCAGGCGCTTGACGCGATCGGACATGTACACGTTACCGGTGGCCTGGCTGATCGTCGTGAGCGTCTGGTTCACGGGCAGACCGGCGGCCAGCGACACGGACAGCGAGCGCGTGATGCGCGCCAGCACAGCGTTCAACATGACGCGCCCGACCACGGGCAGCTTCAGGCGCCACCGATCCCAGGTGTAGCGCCCGCCGGGCGTGCGCAGCCAGGCATGGATGCCGGCAATGGTGGCAATCACCAGCAGGAGCGCCAGCCACCAGTAGTTCGTCACGAAGCTCGAGGCGCCCATGATGATCTTCGTCGGCAGGGGAATGTCGTCGCCCAGGCGCCGGAAAATCGGCTGGAAGGCCGGAATGACGAATACGGTGACGATGCCCAGGGCCACCGTGATGGCACCGAGCACGATGAGCGGATAGCGCATGGCCGACTTGACCCGGTCGCGTATTTGCTGGTCCAGCGCCAGGTACTCGTACATGCGCTCGAAGGCCGTATCCAGCGTGCCCGTCGACTCGCCCACGCGAACGATGCTGACGAACAGCGGCGTGAAAATATCCGGGTGGCGCTGGAGCGACGCCGCGAGACCGCGACCCGCTTCCAGGCTGGCGATGATCTCTTCCAGCGCATCGCGCAGCACGTCGTTGTGCGTGGCCTGGGCCAGGCTGCCGATGCCCTGCAACAGCGGCATGCCCGACCGGGTGATGGTGTGCATCTGGCGGCAGAACATCACCAGGTCCTTGGTCGTCGGACGTCCGCCGCCCATGCGCCGCCACAGGTCGCCCACGGTGACGGTGCTGCGCTCTGTCGCGTCACTGATCTCGACCGGCGTGATGCCGAGGCTGAACAGGCGCGCGGCAACCGCGTCGGCCGACTCGCCTTCCAGGCGGCCCGCGACCGGTTCGCCGGTCGACGCCCGGCCCCTGTAGGCGAAGGTCTTCATGCTTGAGTGCCGGAACCGGCCAGCAGCTCCGCGGGCACCCCGACTTCCGGCGCATCGTCAACGATGCCGACGCCGCCGGCCAGGCGCACGACTTCGTCCAGCGAGGTCACGCCCCGCGCCGCATAGTCCAGCGCGCAGTTGACCAGCGGCACATAGTCGCGGGCGGTCTCGGCGGCCTGCGCGAACGCATCCAGGTCATCGCGGCGGATGGCGTCGGCCAGCTCCTCGTCCACGGTCAGCAGTTCGTAGACGCCGATGCGCCCGCGATAACCGGTCAGGTGACAGTAATTGCAGCCGCGCCCGTGTACGAAGGTCATTCGCGACGCGACCTCTGCCCCTACCGTCGCCTTGAGCCAGGCCTGCTGGCCGGCATCCGGCGCTTGCGGTTCCGCGCAGCCCTCGCACACCCGGCGCACCAGCCGCTGCGCAACGACGCCGTTGAGGGCGGCGGCGATCAGGTAACCCGGTGCGCCCATGTCCACGAGCCGGCTCACGGTGGCGGCGGCGCTGTTGGTATGCAGCGTGGAGAACACCAGGTGGCCGGTCATGGCGGCGCGCAGACCCATGTCGACCGTTTCCCGGTCGCGCATTTCGCCGACGAGAATGATGTCCGGGTCCTGGCGCAATACCGTGCGCAGCACGCGCGCAAAGTCCAGACCGATGCGCGGATTGACCTGAACCTGGTTGACGCGCGCGAGCTGGTACTCGACCGGGTCTTCCACGGTGATGATCTTGGTGGAGGGGCGATTGACGGTACCGAGTGCCGAATACAGCGTGGTGGTCTTGCCGCTGCCGGTGGGTCCGGTAACCAGCACCATGCCCGACGGGCGCTCGATGAGGCGCTGGAACCGCGCGAGCACGTCGTCCGGCATGCCCAGCTGGTCCATGCTGAGCAGGTTGGCGGACTGGTCCAGCAGTCGCAGGACCACCGACTCGCCGTGTTGCACGGGCATCGTGGACACACGCACGTCGATGTTGGCGTCGTTCACACGCATCGTGAAGCGACCGTCCTGGGGCAGGCGCTTTTCCGAGATGTCCAGGCCGCTCATCAGCTTGAGCCGGGTCACGAGCGCGCGTGCGACGCTGCGCCCGTCGATGGTGTTTTCCTGCAGCTGGCCGTCCACACGCTGGCGAATGCGCAGCACCTGGTCGTCCGGCTCGATGTGTATGTCCGACGCGTTGACCTGCACCGCGTCGCGGAACATGGTTTTCAGGAGCTTGATAACCGGCGCGTCGGCGCTGGCGTCGTCCACGCGCAACCGGTCGATGTCGATGTTGCCGTCGTCCAGCTCCTCGTCGACTTCGGCCGCCAGCTGGGCGATCTCGTCCGTGCGCCGGTAGAGCATGTCGATGGTGCGCAACAGGTCCGACTCGCTGACCAGCGCCACGCGCACCTGGCGGCCGAGGATACGGCCCAGTTCGTCGACGGCGAAGATGTCGGTGGGATCGGCCATGCCCACGACGATTTCCTGCGCGGTGGACTTGAGCACCAGCGCCCGGTAGCGGCGGGCGTGGGCTTCGGGCAGCAGCGCGACCGTTTCCGGGGCCAGGTTGATGGCCGACAGGTCCATGTACTCCAGCCCCAGGTGCTGGGCGAGGAACCGGTGCAGGCCGTCTTCGGTGATCGCGCCGACGTCGGTCAGCGCCCGGCCCAGCTTGTGCCCCGTCTTTTTCTGGCGGGCCAGCGCCATGTCGAGCTGCGCTTCGGAGATCACGTCCTCGCGAAGCAGCAGTTCGCCGAGGCGAATCTTGCGTTTTCGGGGAGTGGCGCTTCGGGAGGCGTCATCGGCCATGGTCAGGGACTCCGGGTTTCGAGCGCGGCAACGCGCTGATCGGCATAGCGCGCAAGGGAGGGGGCGATGGACACCACGGCGCTGGCACGGCGGTAGGCAGTCAGCGCCTCGGCGGGCGCGCCCAGGCTCTCGCGGGCAATGGCCAGACCGACCCACAAGGAGCCCTCGCCGGGTGTCAGAACGGTGAGCGTTTCGTACAGTTCCGCCGCCTCTTCGTGGCGACCTTCGCGCTGGAGCACCGCGGCGCGCAGGGCAGCCAGCGCCGGATATGGCGCCGGCGACGCCACGGTCGGATTCAGCACCGAAAGCGCCGCCGCGTTCCGCCCGGCGTCGACCAGCACCCGCGCCAGCATCAGCCGCAGTTCGTGCGGTTCGTCCGCCGAGGCCATGCCGCGTCGCAGGGCGGCCACCGCTTCGTCGACGTCGCCGGCGCCGAGGCGAATCGCGGCCAGTCGACGCCACGCCTCGGTGTGTCCCGGATCCAGGTTCACCGCCGCCGCCAGCGCCTCGGTCGCGTCCGCCACGTCGCCGGCGGCCTGGTGTTCGATGGCGCGTGCGAGGGCACGTTCGGCCGGCGATCCGGCGTCGGCGCGCTGAACGACTACGCGGGTCGCTTCGGCGTCGTCCGTGGCCGCTGCCGCAACGCGCGGATTGTCAGCCGCCGCGTACTCCGCCGTCTTCGGCGGTTCCACGACAGACCGGACTGCAGTGGACACCGCGACGACGGGCCGCTCCGGCGCCGGCTCGGCGACGACCGGTACAACCGTCGTCGGGGTGGCATCGATGGACGGTCGAGCCGTGCCAGCCGTCGCGGGTCGTGCCGTCGATACGGTCGAGCCCACCGACGGAATCGTCGGTGCGCGCGACGAGACCGCTTTCGGCGATACGGCAAGACCGGGCCGCGCCCGGCGCGATCCGGCAAAGTCGGTCAGAGTCGCGAGCTGCAGCGTTCGCGCGTGCGGCGGCCGGTCCACCGGCCCGGGTGTCGTGGCCGCCTCCGGCACGACCGCGACCGGCGCGGCCGCGCGCACAGAGGCGTCCATGCGCCACGCCGTCAGCCCGGTCACCACGACCAGCACACCGACCGCGGCGCCCACCCACGACACGCGTCTCCGGGCGGCGGCGGCCGGCTGCAGACCCGCGAGCGGGTGTGCGACCGTCGCCTGCCGGGTCTGCAGGTCTTTCAGCACGTCGTTGACGAGGCTCATCCGACGGTCTCCAGCCGGCGACGCGCGCCTTGGGCGATGCGCGGCCAGGACCAGCGCCAGAAGCCGGAACCCGTTGCATCGGCCGAATCGCGTATGGCTCGTACGGCGTGCCGCGCGTCTACGCTCGCCTGACCCTCGCCGTAGGCCGCCATCAGCGCCTTGTGCCCCAGCAGGTTGATCAACCTCGGCGTGCCGCCGCTGGCCGCGTGGATGCGGTCGGCCGCTCGCTGACCGAACAGCACCTTTGTCGCGCCCGCCACGCGAGTGCGGTGGTCCAGGTAGACCCGCGTTGCCTCGCGTCCCAGCGGCCGCAAGTTGCAGGAATAGACGATGCGCTGGCGAAGCTGCCGCAGCTGCGCGTCGGCAAGGCGCCGGTCCAGCTCGGGCTGCCCGAACAGCACCACCTGCAGCAGCTTGGCCTTCTCGGTTTCGAGGTTCGTCAGCAGACGCACCGCTTCCAGCGTTTCGGTGGGCAGCCGGTGCGCTTCGTCCAGCACCAGCACCGTGGACCGACCCGCACCGGCCAGCGCCAGCAACCGCTGGCGAATGAGCTTCAGCACGCGGCTCTCGGACCAGGCTTCGTCGACGGCGATGCCCAGCTCTTCGGCCAGTGCGACGCGAATCGACGCCGCCGAGAGCTGCGGATCGGGCACGTAGGCGCTGACGAAGTGCGTGTCGAGGCTGGACAGAAGCTGCCGGCACAGCAGCGTCTTGCCCAGGCCGATCTCCGCGGTCACCTTCATGAAGCCGTCGCCGCAGCGTAGCCCCGCGAGCAGCACATTGAGCGCATCCCGATGCGGATCGGCGTCGAAGAAAAAGGCGGTATCCGGTGTCAGGGAGAACGGATACTCACACAGTCCGAAGTGCGCCAGGTACATGCCCGTGCCCTCAGTCGCCGGTCAGTGCGCGCATCCGGTCCAGGTGTTCGCCGGCCACGGTGCTCCAGGTGCGATCGTCATCGACCACGATCGGTTTCAGGAGGATCACCAGCTCGCTCTTGCGTGTCTCGGTGCGGTCGCTGCGGAACAGCGCTCCCACACCGGGTAGCGATCCCAGGATGGGTGCCGCATAACCTTCTTCGCGCTCCGTCGACCGCATGAGACCGCCGATGACGATCACCTGCCCGCTGCGCGCACGGACGATGCTGTCGGATTCCCGCACTTCACTCAGCGCCAGCGGCAGGCTGTCGGTTTCGCCGCCGATGGTGAGCAGCTTGTCCTGGTCGACGACGTCGCTCACCGTCGGGTGTATGTGCAGGATGACGTCCCCCTGCGCGCTGATCTGCGGCGTCACGTCCAGCGCGATGCCGCTGAAGAACGGCGTCAGCGTCACATCGCGACTGGTGGTCGACGAGGTGCCCGTCACCGTGTTGCTCGACACGTCGGTGACAAAGAACTCGTCCGTGCCGGCCTTGATGACGGCCTTCTGGTTGTTCAGCGTGGACACGCGCGGGCTGGACAGCACCCGCGCATCGCCCTGCACTTCCAGCAGCTCGATGAAGGTATTGAAGTCGCCGATATCGAAGGCCATGGTGAAGGCGCTGCCGACGGTCGTGGTATCGAAGCCGGTGACGACGGTGCCGGGTTCCACGGTGATCGGCGAGCCGCCGATGTTGTCCAGCTCGCCCGTCGGCGCAAACTGGCCGAGGAAATAGCTGTCGCCGCTCGAATTCTGCGTCAGCATCGCCCAGTTGACGCCCGCCTGGTACAGATCGTTGAGCTGCACTTCGATGATCTTGGCTTCGAGGATCACCTGGCGCTGCGCCGTGGACTGCACCAGCGCGAGATACTGGTCCACCGCCCGCAGCTCCGCCGGCATGGCTCGCACCAGTAGCACGCCCGTCTGGGCATTGACCACCACCTGGCGGCCGCCGCCGGTACCCACGATCGCGCACACGGTGCTGTCCAGCTCGGCCCAGAAGTCGGCGTGGTACATGGTGTCGATGCGCGAACCGGTCACCTGCGCCACGTCGCGATTGTTGCTGTCGCTGTCGGTGCTCGCCTCGTCGGCCGACTGGTTGGTGTCGCCGCGCCGGGTTTCGCTCACCTGTCCCGAGCTGATGCGCGTGCGCGAGACGCCGGCACGGCTCAGGTTGAGGTAGTCGATCTGGAAGACGCGGGTCTGCATCGTAGGCGGCAACAGGACATAGCCCGTGCCGTTGCGGCGATACTCGTAGCCATACACTTCGCGCACGGCCTCGAGCACTTCGGGAACCGTGACGTTCTTCATCGTCAGCGAGACGCGACCGTCCAGCTCCGGGTGCACGACCATGTTGCGGTCCGTGCCTTCCACCAGACCCATGAAGAACGCCCGCGCCGGTGCGTTGCTCACGTCGACGTTGAAGCGTGGCTCGACCGGCCCGGCCACCGGAGGCACCTCGATCGGCGGCAGCAGCGCGGCAGCCACGTCCGGCGGCGGTACCGGCGCTTCCGCGCCCTGGGCGACGACCGCTTCGAGGGCACCGGAGATATCGGCGTCGGCCGACCCGCCGCGCGGCTGCGGCGTTGCGCAGGCGGCAACCATGAGCGCTACGCCTGTCGAGAGCCCGAGCTTGCGAATTCGTATTGCTATGTTCATCGTGTTTCCAGCTCCGATCGCCGTCATCGGCGCACGGTGGTCTTGGCGAGTCGCGCCGTAATCGTCCGACCGCCCACGTCCAGCGTCAGCCAGTCCTGTCCGATGGCGCGGACGCGTGCCGCGCCAACGCGATCGCCGGCCGAAACGGCCTGCCCGTTCACCACGGCAACGCGTCGTTCCGCCGAGTAGAAGATGGCCGACACCACGTAGCGGGTGGCGGGAGCGCGTCTCGCCTCGGCCGGCGGCGCGCCGGCGGCGTCCGGACGAGTCGGGTCGCGCAGGCCGTCGTCGGTGGCGTGCGCATCCGCCGCGGCAAGAAGCAGGCAGGCCAGCAATGGCACGATGCGCTCAGACACCGATCCAGTCCTCGTCCACGCTCAGTGTGCTGACCTCGATCACCATGCGGGTGCCAGGCCAGTCTCCGGCGTCCACGTCCACGAGCGACCAGTACAAGCGCCAGCGCAGCGCCTCGAGATCCTCCAGGTAACGCAGGCCGGCCAGGTAGCTGCCCTCGATTTCGATGCGCAGACCGTGACGGTACAGCGCGTTCTGGCCGACTATGCGGTTTGCGACCAGCACCTCCGGATCGAGATTGCTGATGCGCACCAGCGTGAGGCCGTGCTGGCGATTCAGCACGTCTTCCATCACCGTGGCCATCTGCGCCGGATCGATGAGTTCGGATTGATGGGCTTCCAGCGAACGGCCAACGTCGGCAATACGTTTTTGCAGACTGACAAGGCGCCGACGGTCGTCGTGGTGTGTGCCGTCGGCAACCTGGCTCGCCTGTTCGCCGATGCCGGCGTTGAGCGCATCGATGCGCGTCTGCACGGCGGCGATGTCCGTCTTGAGGCGACGCTCGCGGGCCATGTCCGGACTGAGGAACGCGAGGTACCAGGTCACCAGCACGAGCATCAGCGACGCCACCCAGATCATGGCGCGCTCGCGCAGGGACAGCGCGTCGAAGCGCTCGGTCAGCACGGCGATCTGCGCCTTCACGGCTGCCCCCCGTCACCGAGCTGCGCCATGCGCTCGTCGGTCTCGCTGCGAATGCTGAAAGCGAAGGCACCACCGGTCTGGGGCGTCGGCCGCTCCATGAGGAACTGGTTGAAGCGCATGCCATCGAAGGCCCGTTCACCGGCCAAGGCCTTCAGGTAGGCGGGGACCAGGTCGGGCCGCACCGCCCGACCGGTGAGCGCTACGCGGCTGTCCGGCGCCGTGACGGTGATGCGGGTCAGCCACAGCCCGTCGAGTTCGCGACGCGCCAGGGCGGCCAGGTGCCGGGAAAACCCCTCTGGCCGCCCGATGGCACCACCCTCGAGAAACGCCAGCACCCGCTCGCTGTCGGCCAGGGTCTGACCTGCCTGTTCGAGGAGCGCAGCCAGACCGTCAGTGTCGCCGGGCGACAACTGCTGACCGAGCACGTCGATGCGCCCGACGATGGCGGCTTCCCGGGTTTGTGCGCTGGCGAGTTCCTCGCGCAGGTTGTCGAGCTGAGCGCGTTTGACGCCGGTGAGACCGGCGAGCAGCACGACTAGGGCAGCCACCGACACGGCCAGTGTCGGAGCCGATACGCCTTCGGTGGCGGCCGAGGAGCGCTTGCGGTACAGGTTGATCTGCTGGTTCACGCCGCTGCCCTCGCCTGCGCCGCGGCGGGCCTGAGCGCGGCGCCCGCGGCCAGCAGCACCTTGCCCTGGACGTCCGGTGCTACCGGGTCGCCACCAGGAAGCAGTTCGTTGAGGTCGAGGCAACGGGCGCTCGTTCCCAGCTCCCGGCCCAGGTAAGCGGCCACGCTGTCTGCCTGCTCGTTGGGGGTTACGACCACGTTCGTCACCGGACGCTGGTCGTAGTGGCTCTCGAAGTAGTCCAGCGAACGCTGAACTTCCAGGGCGACGGCGGAATTGGCGTCGGTGGTCAGGGTGTCGCCGGCCAGCGTGTCACGAATGTCCTCGAGGCCGATTTCCAGGCGTCGCACCAGGTACAGCACACCCTGGCGGGTCAGCGTGAGCACGCCGTGATCCTCGGCCAGGTACAGCAAGGCGACGCCGGCATCGTCCTCGGGCAGCATCGTCGCGACGTTGCGCAGGCAAAGCTCCGGGATATCCAGCGCCTCCAGCGCCAGCCCGCTCTCCTCCACCAGCGCTACCTGGGCGGCGACGGCGTCGGCCGGCGCCACCACCGCGTAGATCATGGGGCTCTGGCCCCTGCGCGCCTGCTCCGGGATATCGAAGACGTCGACGACGGCGTTCTCCACCGGGAAATCGACCAGGTCGCGAATGCGCCAGCGCACGGCCGCGCGCATTTCCTCCGGCGGCAGGTCCGGGGCCTCGACCAGCAACAGACGATAGTCGCCGGTGTTCATCACGGCGCAGGCCGTCGCGCGCCGGGCAGAGACCTGGTCCACCAGCCGCTGGGCGCTGTCGGGCACGGATCCGCTGCCGGCGGGGGCAAAGCCACAGCCGGCCAGCACGGGCGACCCGCCCTCGGGCATCGCCAGCCGCACCACGGCGACACCGGCGTCGGTGACGCTCAACCCCGCGTGGTGGCCGGAATGCCCGGATTTTCGGAACCAGACCATGATCCTGGTCGCTCTCCCTGATGCGCTCCACCCGGCCGTGTCCGGGCGGGGCGGACGCACCCGCCGACGCCCGAAACGGGCCGGTAACACAGGGGTTAGCGGTCGGACCGGCGAAAAATTGAGGGCCTGTACAGGGCCGGCGGCCCGGCCAGCGGGCCAGTCGGCGCCAACCGCATCGGGGCGGGCTAGGTAGAACTGCGAGTATCTGCCCCGGTCCGTCCGTGATTGAATGAGTTGGCGGCCGAAGGCGCTCGGATCATGAGCGTCGGCCGCGCGTCTGCTATGTCAGCGTCCTTGCACGCTGGAGACTTCGTCTCGTCCCTGTCGAATTTCCGTCTTGCGTGCCACGGGCGCAAGAAAGAGGGGACAGGGTCATGTTCAAGCGAATTCAATTTCTTGTCATCGCGGCGGCGATGACCGGTATCACATTCGGTTGCGGCGGAAGCAGCGGTGGCGACGATCCGGCGCCTGCGCCCACACCGCAACCAACGGGCGAGCTGCCCATTACGCAGGACAACGCGCAGGCCATCACCGTAACTGTGCTCGACGCGGTAACCGGTGTCATCGAGCTCACCGACGTAACGGACCTGACCGGGCTCGGCCTGCCGGACCTGGCGGTCGAGGCATCCAAACGATCGGTGGTGCGTGCCACCGTGGTTGACACCGTCGACTGCGACTCCGGCTCGGCCGAAGTCACCTGGAATGATGCCGACGACAGCCTCGATGTGTCGACGGGCGACACGATGGATGCCGTTCTCACCGCGTGCTTCCTCGACGATGCGGACATCACGCTGGACGGCGGCGTGTCGGTGTCCGACCTCGAGATGACCGGCGAAGTACTGCTCGGCATTCCGCCGTTCAGCATGTCGACAACGCTGGGATTCACCGACCTGGCGGGCACCGACTCGGAAGGTACGGCAGTCATCAACGGCGCGATGGCGCTCTCCGTCGGCACCACCGACGGTCTGATCACGGAGGCGGCAATCACCAGCGACGCGCTGACCGCCACCGAAGACGGTGAGACGATGTCGCTCAGCAACTTCGTCGTCGACGAGACCTTCGATCTCAACGCGCTGACGACGACTATCGACTCCTCGGGCACCCTGCAGAGTAGTGAACTCAACGGCTCGGTGGACTTCGAGACGACGCAGAGCTTCGTGATCATGGGCGACGAGGACCCCCACACCGGGCAGCTGAGAATTGCCGATGACACCTCGTCGCTTCTGATGACCGTGCTGGACAACGTCAATCTCCAGATCGAAGTCGATGCGGACGGCGATGGAACACCGGAAACGACGTTGAACCTCACCTGGCTCGACCTCGATCTCGACTGACTCGCACCGGAGCGTGACATGAAAGCGACAAAGCAAACGGCGGCAGCAGCCGCCCGGGCACGGAGCACACCCATGGCGGTGCACTGGCCCGAAACGAATGCCGTCAGCGATCTCACAAAAGTTGCCTGGCAGGCCGTCAAAATGATGCCTCCGCTCTACTGGCAGTCGATCTTCGGCCCCCTCGGGGGCCTCGTCCCCCCGTATCGGCGCTATTCCGAGTTCAACATCATCGACATGTGGCGGCTACGTACCACGGTGCGCTATCTGCTGGACGTGACTCTGCCGGCGTTGCCGCAGTCCACACCGGCTCTGGCGCGCACGCTGTTCCCGAAGATCGTCAACCGCCGCTTCTGGCGCTCGACGAAATATCTCCTGCAGCCAGACGCCTTCGCCGGTGTCGCGAGCTTTCCCGGTGAGCACTGGTTCTACATCAACGGCGTGGCGACCAACGAAGACGTCGCCGAGTTCAATGCCGCGTACCTCGCACACCTGTTCCACCGGCCTGTCACGCTGATACAGAACGCCACCGACTCGCTGGCGGTCGATCTGTACGAGTGCGCGATCGGCAAGGGACTCAATCGGCACTACTTCAGGGCCGAACCGGAGTCGATGACAGAGCCTGCGTGGCGCGCGACTGCTGCGATACTCGCGGCGCTCAACGCCCCGAGCACCCGGCGGGTTGTCGTGATCGCACACTCGCAGGGTACGATCATCATGGCCAACGTCCTTCACGCCATCGTCGAAACGCTCAAGCGGAAAGAGGTCGGGAAGCCGCGTGCCAAATGGCACAGCTTCACCAACGATCTGATGGGCGAAGTCGATACCGACACGCAGAAAGCTGTTCGCGACAACCTCGCCCATTCGATCAGCGTCTTCACCCGGGGCGGACACGAGGGCGCCTGGGACAAGATGCGCAAGCTGGAGATCTACACGTTCGCCAATTGTGCCGACAAGATGTGCTACGTGTATCGCCGCGAGCGCGTGCCGTACATGGAGCACTTTGCCAACGAGATGGACATTGTCGCCCGGCTCGGGGTCTTGTCACCGCTGCGCGGCAACGGGCAGAACGTGATCGATATCGATGGCCCCGTGTTCGAAGGCAAAGGCACGTGGGGACACCTGCTGAACGAACACTATCTGACGGCCATCGACGATCATCTGTATCCCGTCGAGGGCAAGCCGCGGCACGACAGAGATCCCTATCCGTATCGCGGCCGCGGACGCAAGCGGCCCAGGCTGTACCGCTATTTCCACGGCAAGGTCCCGAGGAAACTGGCCGCCTGAGCGGATGAACGTGGCCCGGGGAACTATGAGCGTAACGGCGCGCGAGAAGGTCGCGCGGCGATAGCCAGCGCGAATCGTGTCATGCCGTGCTGCCAGTCACCGGATTGCGGCGCCGAATTCCTCACGGCGCCGCTGCATGTGCTGTCGTGTGCCGCTGCCGATAACCGAACGGCGTCGCTGTCAGGTCAACAGGCGCAGCGTAATCGGGTAGCGGTAGGCTTCACCCTCGTTGGCCTTGATGCCGGCGATGATGGTCATGACAATCCAGTAGATGAACAGGGCCAGCAGCAAAAGGAACCCGATCAGGATGAGCGTGAGCACGGCCGACACGATACCGGCCAGCGCCACGGTAATGTTGAAGTTGATTGCTTCCTTGCCCTGATCGTTGACGAACGGCATTTCCTCTTTCTTGACGAGCCAGACGATCAACGGCCCCAGGATACTTCCGAACGGAATGATCAGACCGCTCAATGCGGACAGGTGGGCGAACAGTGCCCATGTGCGGTCGTCCTTGGATGGGCGTTCGCTCGTCGACTCGGCCTGCGGCGGTGTTTGTGGTTCGTTTTCCACGGCGTTCCCCTTGCGATTGATGCTTCCATTATAGAAGAACGCCGTCGAATTTTCGGCCCCCGGATGGTTTTTCGACCGCGAGGACAGGCGGTTCGAGAATCGACGCCAGTGCCCCGAGCACGATAGGTACTATTGCAGATTCCCAGCCTGTCCAACCGGCCTACACTGGAAGTCAGGCAGCGCGAAATGTGTTGCCCGATGCAGCGGGTGGACATGGATCGCGGGGAATAGGTCCGCCCGCGATAGCGAGCCGCCCCGGGCCCGGATGGCCTACCTGCCACCGGCCGATTTGCTGTTCCCGAGGCGCCGCCCGCCATTCCCATCGTTGCGGACCAGAGCCGCCGACTCCCCGCCTGACGGCCGGTCAGGACAGGGTCATGAACATACTCAAACTCTCCACGCTGACCGCAGCGCTGCTCGCGGGCGCGCTGCTGTTGGCCATACCCGCCAGCGTTGCCGGTGCCATCGATGTCAATCTGGTCAGCGGCAGCCAGTGGCTCACCAGCGACACGCTGGAGCCCGGCTGGCAAACGCTCGATTTCGACGACAGCGGCTGGGACCCGGCGCGCGCGCCGTATCCGAGCCCGACCCCGCCCGGGGACCTGATTCCCGGGACGATCGCCGAACACATGTGGCACGACCCGGACGCGACGTCGGACGGCACGACCGGTGTCGTCCAGGCCTGGTTCCGGCTGGAATTCAGCCTCGACCTGGTAACAGCCAATGCGCCCGTCGTCGCCGAAGCTCTCGCGAATGGCGACGACGACTACGAGTTCTACGTCAACGGCCACCTCGTATTCGAGAACCACGATGGTGGTTTCGGCAACCTGGTCGACAGCATCGATTTCGGCGACTACCTGCGGCACGGCGCCAATGTGATTGCCATCCATGCCGTCGACGGCAGCTGGGACAACCCCCGCAATCGCGGCTCGGAGCGGGTACTGTTCGACGCCACGATCACCAGCGTCGAGCGCGTCAATGTCGTCATCCGCAGCGACGGCACGTGGCGGTCCAGCGACACGCTGGAAGCTGGTTGGCAGAACCACGACTTCGACGACAGCAGCTGGGCGCTGGCGCGTGCGCCATATCCGAGCGCGACACCGCCGCAGGCGTTGCTCGCCGACTCGGCGGCACAGCTGATCTGGCACGATCCCGACGGTACGTCCAATGGTTCCAACGGCCCCAACGAGGTGTTCCTGAGGCACAGCTTCAACCTCACCGTCGACCCGGCACAGGCACCGGTGGTCGGCCAGCTGCGCGCCAATGCCGACGACGACTACAGCCTTTACGTCAATGGTCACCTCGTGCACGAGAACCACGACGGCGGCTTTGGCAGCCTGGTGGACACGATCGACTTCACCTGGGCGCTGCGCCACGGCCAGAATGTCATCGCCGTGCACGCTGTCGACGGCGAGTGGGGCATTCCGTGGGATCGCGGC
>JAAUYH010166793.1_pt1 | contig 14644 bp, 12 predicted proteins | sample 7278061 | NCBI WGS metagenome assembly JAAUYH01 (sample SAMN14350203, study PRJNA611818) | marine sediment metagenome | isolation source: surface marine sediment (0.6m) | place: French Polynesia: Moorea | collected 2018-08
GACCTACGCATACGAAATCGCCGAACAGCTGGGATGGCGCACGCCCGACCACATCGTTGCGCCCATGGCGGGTGGCTCGCTGATCTGCAAAATTGATAAAGCATTTCGCGAACTAGAGAAGCTCGACCTTTTGCAGGAGCCGGTACATACCAAAATCCACGGCGCCCAAGCCGCGGGCTGTGCGCCCATTGTCGATGCAGTCCTCGCCGGCCGCGATCTTATCAAACCAGTGAAACAGCCCGATACAATCGCCCGCTCCCTCGCCATTGGCAATCCGGCCGACGGCTTCTATGCCATCAGCACCATGAAGCGGACGGGCGGTACCGGGGCCAAGGCCAGCGACGAAGAAATCGTGGCCGCCATGCGGCTCTTAGCGGAGACCGAAGGAATTTTTACTGAAACCGCCGGCGGCGTCACCCTCGCCGCCACCATCAATCTCATCGACCGCGGCGTCATTAAGAGCGACGAGTCGGTGACTATCTGTGTAACGGGCCAAGGACTCAAAACCACCGATCCATTGGTCGAAGTGCTGCCCAAACCAACCGTTATTGTACCCAATCTCTCTGCGTTCGACGCAATTGCCAAGGAGTAATTGAAATGGCTACTGTTCGTATCCCGACCCCCCTGAGAAAACTCACCGAAGGCAAAGAAGAAGTTTCGGCCGCTGGCGGCACCATCGGTGCTGTCATCACCTCGTTGGAAGAGTCGTATCCGGGCATCAAGGCCCGTATCTGCGACGACAGCGGTCAAGTGCGCCGATTCGTCAATATCTTTGCCAACGACGAGGATATTCGCTTTCTCAAGAACCTCGACACCGAGGTCAAAGACAGCGACGAAATCTCCATCGTCCCCGCCATTGCGGGCGGCTGAAAGGCATCTCGCGTGTCTGGCGAACTTGTCAAACGCCGCGTCTATTTGACCTATCCCGCTTCTCTTGTGCGCGCGCCCCTCGTATGCCAAATGTACGATAAGTTTGGCGTCGAGTTTAACTTGCGCACTGCAAGCATCACCGACGAAATCGGCATTATCGGCCTGGAGCTATCTGGTCCCAGTGACAAAGTCATCCAGGCCATCGACTTTTTCCGACAAGCGGGCGTGCGCGTCGAGCCTATTGAGCTCGACGTCATGGCCGGCTAAACAGGGTCACCTTGATTGCGAGCCACGGCGCGACACTGTCGGAGCTTCGCTCCGGTGCGTTGGATTCTGCGGTGCCTGCTCACGTACTGGCGTACGCTCCGCGGGCTCCTCGAATCCGCCTTGTTTCGCTTGTGTCTCCCAACCAATGCGACCCTGTTTAATTCGGAATATATAATCGCTGCCCCTCCCCTTCCCAGAGCTAAAGGCACTTGGCCATTCGCGCCGAGGCGCATTCGCTATGCCTCCATGTTCCATCTCCCATTGCTCGAGCAATCGCCATGAGTCTGCACAGCAACCAGCTAGTTTCCTCGGTCCTCGACCTCGTGGGTAATACCCCCCTCATTCGCCTGCGCTCGGTAGAAGCGCGCGCTGGTGGCGAGGTCGAAATCTGGGCCAAATGCGAATTTGAAAACCCCGGAGGCTCGGTCAAAGACCGCGCCGCCCGGCAAATCATCCTCGATGCCATCGACCAGGGGAAGCTCGGCAAAGGCAAGACCCTCATCGACTCGACCAGCGGCAATACCGGCGTTGCATACTCCATGATCGGGGCCGCGTTGGGCATTCCCGTCTCGCTGGTCATGCCGGCCAACGTCTCCCTGGCCCGCAAGAACATCACTCAGGCCTATGGGACCAACGTCATTTATTCCTCCGAATTCGAAGGATCTGATGGCGCCATTCGCCTGGTGCGCAAATTGGTGAGCGAGCAGCCCGATCAATATTATTTTCCCGACCAATATTCCAACGAATCCAACCCCAAAGCCCATTACCTCGGCACCGGGGTCGAAATTATCGAAGCCCTCAGCGGACGCATCACCCACTTTGCCACCGGCATTGGCACCACCGGCACCGTGATCGGCACTGGGCGTCGGCTCAAAGAATTCAACCCGAACATCCAAGTGATCGCCATCGAGCCCGACGATTCTTTCCACGGCCTTGAGGGTCTCAAGCACTTACCCTCGTCTATCGTGCCCAAGATCTGGCAGCCCGAAGGCGTCATCGATCGCATGTTGCCCATGCCGACCGACGAAGCCTGGGATGCCGCCGACGCCTTGGTCAAGCAAGAGGGCATTTTCGTCGGCCACTCGGCCGGGGCTGCCGTCGCCGGGGCGCTCCGCGTCGCTCGCGAAGCCGGACCGGGAGCCGTTGTGGTCACCGTTCTCTGCGATCGCGGCGACCGCTACTTCCAACCGATGAAGTGGGAGAAAGACTATCTCTGGTAGTCGCTAAGCCACCAGCAAGACTATGTCTCAACCAAGCGCAACAACATCTGGCACAGACGGCACAGACGATATGGCCCTCACCATTCCAGCGACCTTGATGGCGCAGATATTTTCCGAGGCCCGCGCCGCCTTCCCCGCCGAATGCTGTGGCTGGCTCACGGGCCCCGCCGACCAGAGCGCGGTGGACGGCATTCGCCCCTGCGCCAACGCCCAGGAGCAAGGCGATCACCCCACCGCGGCAGATCGCTCGGCCGAAACCGCCTACGTCATCGCAGGCGATGACTTACTGGCCTTTAACAAAGCCTTTCGCAGCGATCATCCGCCCCGCATTATTTACCATTCGCACCCCAACGGCCAGGCGTACTTTTCCGATACCGACCGCGCCGTGGCCACCAGCCCGTGGGGCGACGGTCCCAACTACGACGTACAACAACTCGTGGTGGGCCTCGATGCCGAGCGCGTGGTCGAAGCCGCGCTCTTTGCCTGGTCGGACGATGCCGGGGGGTTTGTGGAAATCGCCCGCTTTCCAGGCGAACCCCAATAGCGTCTCGACCATAACGGCACGCTCACTCGTCTTTTTCGTTGGGCACCCGCACTGTGACTTGCTCGGGCCGCGCTTCGGGATCGAACGCGTAGCCCAGGATATGCCCGGCCACAAAATCGCTCGAATTAAACACCTCGCGGGCCTTGAGGTCGATAAAGCGCTGCACCATGGGAAAGGTATCGGGGTCGCTGGCGCGAATCTCTGCCTGCATATCGGTGTCGACAATGCCAGGTGCCACGGAATAGACCCGCAGGAGATCGCCCTCTTCGAGCTGAAAGACCTCTGACAGGCGATCCACCGCCGCCTTGCCGGCGCAGTAGGCGCCCCAGCCGGCATATCCATGCCAGGCAGCCCCGCTGGAGATGTTGACGAGCACGCCAGGCTCAGCCCGCCCCGCGCCACTAACGTGCGCGATATACGCCTGACTGCCATACAGCACCCCCAGCACATTGACGCGCATATGGTCGAGAAGGGCCTCTCCTGACAACTCGCGCAGGGGAACTATTGGCTGCAAAACACCGGCATTGTTGATCCAGATATCGATGGCACCAAAACGCTCGGCAGCCTGCGCGGCAAATCGGTTCACCTCTTCGGCCTGAGAGACGTCCACTTGCGCCGCAAAGGCGTCGGCGCCCGCGGGCACCGGGCACTCGGAGCGGGCGCACAGCGCCAATTTCATGCCCCGCGCAGCAAATGACTGTGCCAATCCGGCCCCGATGCCGCGGCTGGCACCAGTAATGACGGCGACTTTTCCTCGTACATCCATGCAAGCAAAATACTCTCAAGCGGCTTGCGTCTCCAGCCATCTGTGATTACGCAGACAATTACGCGTATTTTCGCGGGGATACTACCGGCAATACAATCCTGAGACGGAGGCGTGGTCCCGACCTTTTGCTCTAAGGGCGCATTCCGCACCCCCGTTCCGGCGAGATTGGAATATTTTCCTTCCTCCTAGGGTTGCGGCTCGGATAATGGCCGTATCTGCCTACTTACTCTATCGACTATTCGCGCAGGAGATCATCCATGACCGCCATTGAGGCCAACGGATTATCGAAATCCTACGGCGATGTCCTCGCCCTGCAAAATGTATCGTTCACTATCGAAAAAGGCGAAATTATTGGGCTTCTGGGGCCCAACGGCGCCGGCAAAACCACCCTCATGAAGATTCTCACGGGGTATATGCAGTCCGATACCGGCGCTGCGGTGGTGGCCGGCGTCGACGTCGGCGCTGACCCCTTGGGCGTCCAAGCCCGCATCGGCTACCTCCCAGAGAACGCACCTGTCTATCGCGACATGACGGTACAGGAGTATCTCATTATGATTGCCGAGCTGCGCCAGCTGCAGCGCCACCGCTTGGGCGGCCTCATCGCCGAGGCCGTCGAAGCCACCGGGCTGCAGGAGTACCTGCGCCGCTCCATTGGCACCCTGTCCAAGGGCTATCGCCAACGAGTCGGCCTGGCCCAGGCGCTGCTTCACAAGCCGCAATTGCTCATTTTGGACGAGCCCACCACCGGTCTTGACCCGACGCAAATCGTCGAAATCCGCGGCCTCATCAAGACCCTATCGCAACACGCGACCATCTTGCTCTCGACCCATATCCTGCCCGAGGTCGAAATGACGTGCGAGCGGGTGCTCATGATCATGCGCGGGAAATTGCGCACCGACGCCAAACTCGCCGATTTGCGCTCCGCCAGCGCCGCCATTGTGGCCATTGACAAGAGCGCCAAGAATGTCGACGCCGCCCTGCGCGACATCGGCGGCGTCGATTCTGTCGAGAAACAGCGCCAAGTCGAAGATTTTCAATATTGGCGCGTCACCAGCAGTACCGAGAAAGCGCTTTGCCCCGCGGTCTTCGATGCCCTTAGGCAAAAGGATTGGCGCGTCGGCGAATTGCGCTCGGACACCCGCACCCTAGAAACCGTATTCCGCGAGCTCGCCAAAGAGAGCGGGTCCGTATCGGAGGCGCAGTCGTGAAACAGATCTGGTCCATCGCCAGCAGAGAGCTGCGCGGTTACTTCAACTCTGCCATCGCCCTCATCTTTTTGGCCACCTTCCTCTTGGGGGTGATGTTTACCTTTTTCTGGGTCGACAACTTCTTCGCCAACAACACTGCCGACGTGGCGCCGCTCTTTGTGTGGCTGCCGCGCCTGCTCATCTTCCTGGTCGCGGCCCTGACCATGCGCCTGTGGAGTGAAGAGCATAAATCCGGCACCATCGAAATCCTCCTCACCCTGCCCGTGCCCATCTATCGCCTGGTGCTGGGCAAGTTCATCGCCGGCATCATCCTGGTGGCCGTGGCCCTGGCCCTCACCCTCGGACTGCCGATCACCATATCGATGATGGGCAATCTCGATTGGGGCCCCGTTATCGGCGGCTACTTGGGCGCCCTGCTCTTGGCCAGTGCCTATTTATCTCTCGGCCTATGCGTATCATCGCTCACTGAAAACCAGATCGTGGCCCTGATCGGCACCCTGGTCCTCGGCGCCCTCCTCTATCTGCCCGGAGTAGAAGAAGTCGCCAACCTCTTCGGCGTGGAGGAGAGCGAAATTCTGCGCCTTATCGGCACCGGATCGCGCTTTGAGAGCGTTGCCCGCGGCGTGCTCGACCTGCGCGATTTGGCCTATTACGCCTCCTTGGTCGCGTTCTTTCTGGCCCTCAACACCACCATTCTCGAAGCCCGCCGCTGGAGCCAGAGCCGCACCTCGGACAACCGCCGCCGCGCCCAACGCGTGGGCTTTCTGCTCGTGGCCGTCAACGCCCTGGCCCTCAACGCCTGGCTGCAACCGGTGGGCGCCGCCCGCGTCGATCTCACCGAAGACCAGCGCTATAGCCTGTCGGACACCACCAAGGCCATGCTCGCCGGTCTAGACGAGCCGCTGGTGCTCCGGGGCTATTTTTCCGAGAAAACCCATCCCCAACTCGTGCCCCTGGTGCCCGAGATTCGCAACATGCTCAGCGAATACAAAATCGCCGGAGAGGGCAAGGTGCGGGTCGAAATCATCGATCCGAGTAACGACGAGGATGTTGCAGCCCGAGCCAAGAGCGAATACAACATCGTGGCCCGCCCCTTCCGCTTTGCCGGTCGCCACGAGCAGTCCATCGTCAACGCCTACTTCCACCTGCTGGTGTCCTACGGCGACCAGCATCAGGTCTTGCAAGTCAACGACCTCATCGCCTCCAGACAGTACGACATCGACAAAATAGACATCTACGTCGATAACTTCGAGTACGAAGTCACCAAGACCATTCGCCAGCTGGTCTACGATTTCCAGAGTATCGAATCGGTCTTCGCCAGCTTGGCCGGCGATTTGGAAATGCTCGCCTTTGTGACCCCAGAAGATCTGCCCGGTCAATGGAAAGCGGCGCCCGAAATCCTCGATAGCGTCGCCGAAGAATTTACCGAGCAGTCGGGCGGCAAACTGAAATATAGCCGCACCGAGCCCAAGGGCGAAGAGGAGCGCGAGGCGCTTTTCGACACCTACGGCATTCGGCCGTTTTCGCGCTCGATCTTCAAAAAAGAGCACTACTACATGCACATCGTGCTCAAGCTCGGCGACGACATGCAGGCCATCATTCCACCGGAGGAAATGAATGAGGCCAACATGCGCGAGGCCGTGCGCCAGGGCATCGAACGCATCATCCCCGGCTTCAACCCCGTCATCGCCATCTATACCCCTCCGCCCATCCAAGAAAACCCGCGCATGGTGGGCCTGGCCCCGCCCCCGCCCAAGCCGGTGCAGACATTCCAGGCCATGATCCAGAATTTGGCCGCCAATTACGATATCCGCAACGCCAAGCTCGACGACGGCAGCGTTCCCGACGATATCGACGTCCTCATCGTCGCCGGCCCCGACGGCCTCACCAATCCCGCGCTCAAAGCCATCGATCAATTCCTCATGCGCGGCGGTTCGGTCATCGTGCTCTACGGTCGTTACCGCTACGACCGCATTGCCCCCGCGGGCGTCTTCGTCACCCAGAACGTGGACACGCGCATGGACGATATGCTGGCCCGCTACGGCATCACCATCGGCGAACACATGATCATCGACGAACAGGCCGACGTCTTCCCCAATCCCATGGGGCGTCCGCCGAAGATTCGCTATGGCCTATTCCCGCGGGTGCAACGCTCGGGCCTCGACGAGGGCGGCATCATTACCAAGGATCTGGGCACGGTGATCTTGCATTGGGCCACCCCCATCGAGATCGCTGGCGAAGCCGCGTCTACGGCTGACGCGGCCGGCGCGGGCGGCGCGTCCGACGCGGCCGACAGCGGCAGTAGCGCAAACGGACGCCAGCGCACCGTTACCCGGCTGATGGTCAGCTCGGACAATTCCTGGGTGCATACCGACAAGAACATTAAGCCGCAAGAGCGCATCTATCCCAAGACCGGCTTTGCCCGGCCCGAGAGCGCCACCACCGGCCCCTTTACCCTCGGCGTCGCCCTCACCGGAACCTTTGATAGCGCCTTCAGCAATCAGACCGACGCCGATAGCGCCAATGCTGGCCAAAGCGGCGACGACACGACAACCGGCAACACCACCGGCACCAACCCAGCCGGCGCAAACCCAGATACGCCCAATCAAGCACCCACCGCGGCCGGCGGCCAGCCGCAAGCGGTCGACATCCTGCCCGAGCGCCTGCTTGAGCGCTCTCCCCCCGACGCCCGCCTCATCGTCGTCGGTAGCTCGAGCTTTGTCGCCGACTTCCCCATCCAGCTGGCCAACGCCGTCGGCAACCGCGACGTCGGCAATAACCTCAAATTAGTGCAAAATATGATCGACTGGGCGGTGGCAGACACCGAGCTTTTGGCTATACGCTCTCGGGGCTCGGCATCTCGCAGCCTCGGCGATGTGGTCGAGGAAGACCGCATCACCTGGGAGTATATCAACTACGCCATCGCCCTACTCGGACTGCTCATCGTCATTCTCCTCGCCTTCGTCCAGCGGCGGGCCGCCATTAACGCCGCCAGCCGCATCATCGTGCCCAAAGCCGCGGCCGGCAGCGACCGCAAGGAGCTGAAAAGCCCATGACCCGCTTCAACAAAATCCTCATTGCAGTGCTGGCGGTCCAGCTCGTGCTGGTGATCTTGGTCCGCGTGGGTTCCGAGCGCACGGTCGAAGCCGTTCAGCGCGCCGAGCCCTTCCTCGGCGGCTTTGATGCCGCACAGGTCTCCAGCGTCACCATCCATAATGACACCCGGGCCAAAAAGGACCCGCAACTGACCATTGACCGCCAGGCCGACGCCTGGATCGTCAGCAGCCACTACAACTACCCCGCCGTCGTGGACAAAATCGAAGAGCTGCTGAGCAAATTGGCCAATATGCGCACGACCGGCCCCACCGTCACCTCGGCGGTGCGCCATCGACAATTGCGCGTGGCCAGCGACGACTATCGCCGCAAAGTCGACATCACCACCAGCGCCGGCAGCCAGACCTTCTATGTCGGCACTGACAATGGGCGCAAGACCTTCGTCCGCCTAGACGGCAGCGACGATATCCACGCGGTGGACGGCATCGGCACCCTGACCCTGAGCACCAGCACCAACACCTGGCTCGACAACGTCTACTTCAACGTCAACTACGATCACCTGGTGGCGTTGGAAGTGCAAAATCAACAGGGACTCTTCGTATTCGAGCGCACCGGCAAACGCAATTGGAGCATCATACGCGACGGCAAGCCGGTCCAGCCCCCGGCGGGGTCGCGCTACAACTTCGGCGGCGTAGAGAACATGGCCAAAGACGCGGTGCGGATCCTCAGCAGCGAACCGGCCGATCCCGCCCGCACCTTTGACGCGCCGCTGGCGACAATCAAACTGCGCATCGACCCCAATTACGAGCCCAAGCGGCGCTCGAACGCCAGTGACGGCGCCAGCTCAGGAGACGCTCAGAATGACGGGGCCGACACTGCCGAGAACGGTGCCGAGAACGGTGCCGAAAACACTGCTGAGCAGCACCCAATTGTCGAGCATACGATCACCGTTGGCGCCGAAGAAGACGACAAATATTACGTCCGCGTAAACGATAAAGCGCACGCGGTCATGAGCCAAAAAAGCGGACTGCAATCCCTCGTCACCATGAATAACGAGCGGTTGTTTATTAGCACAACGGGGAATTGACATGGACAGCCAAACAGAGACACAGACAGACAAACACCAGGAAACCCACGCGTTCCAGGCCGAGACCAAGCGGCTGTTGGAATTGATGATCCACTCGCTGTATTCCAATCGCGACATCTTTCTGCGCGAGCTCATCTCCAACGCCTCTGACGCCCTGGACAAACGGCGCTTTGCCGCCCTGACCGACCAATCCATCGCGGCCGAAGAAGACCTGCACATCCGCCTCGACATCGACGGCGACGCCCGGCTGGTGACCGTGCACGATAACGGCATCGGCATGAGCAAAGACGAGTTGGTCGCCCACTTGGGAACCATTGCCAAATCGGGGACCCGCGAGTTTTTGGCCGCGCTGGAAAAGGCCCAAGACCAGAGCCGGCCCGAACTCATCGGCCAATTCGGCGTCGGCTTTTATTCCAGCTTTCTCGTCGCCGATCGGGTCGAAGTGGTCTCGCGCAAAGCCGGTGAAACGGCCGCCCATCGCTGGATTTCCAACGGCGTCGGCGGCAACTACACCGTCGAAGACGCCGAGCGCGAAAGTCCGGGCACCAGCGTGATCTTGCACCTCAAGCCCCAGGAAAAACCCGCGGATTCAGACGGTGATAGCGACGGCGACGACGGCGGCGCCATGTTCGCCGGCAACGCCGATGAAAACAAAGATTATACCAGCCGCTGGACCGTCGAGTCCATCGTGCGCAAGTATTCCGACTTTGTCTCCTATCCCATCAAGATGAAGGTGGAAAAGGCGCCGCCGATGCCGAGCCCCGGCGCTGACGACGATGGCAACAAAGATAGCGACAAAGACGCCGACAAACTCGTCGGTCAGGACGACAAGTTCGAAGACAAGACCCTCAACTCCATGAAGGCGATCTGGACCCGGCCGGCTTCCGAGGTGAGCGATGAAGAATACAACGAATTCTACAAGCACATCTCCCACGACTGGACCGACCCACTAACCCGCCTCACCACCGCCATCGAGGGCACCATCGAAGCCCGCGCGCTCCTGTACTTGCCCTCACGGGCCCCCTTTGACATCTACCGCCCCGACGCCCAACGCCGCGGCGTGCAGCTCTACGTCAAGCGGGTGTTCATCATGGACGAGTGCAAAGAGCTCTTGCCCAACTACCTGCGCTTTGTCAAAGGCGTGGTCGATTCCGAAGACCTGCCGCTCAACGTATCGCGCGAAATCCTGCAGCAGAACCGACAAATTCGCGCCATTCGCAAGCACTTGGTGCGCAAGATCCTCGACCAATTGCGCAAGATGATGGCCGACGATCGCGACAAATACCTGACATTCTGGGGACAATTTGGCGCGGTGCTCAAAGAGGGCCTTTTGCTCAGTCAAGAGCGCAATCAGCGCATCTATGAACTCATGCTGTGCGAATCCACCGACCAAGCCGGCAGCGACGGCACCTTGACCTCGCTCGACGACTACATCGGCCGCATGAAAGAGGGCCAAGACGCCATCTACTACCTCACCTGCCCATCGGCGGAACAGGGCCGCAAATCGCCCCACCTCGAAGCCTTTCGGGCCAAGGGCGTCGAAGTCCTCTTTCTCACCGATCAAGTGGACGAAATCTGGGTCCAGGAACGCCCCGAGTACGAGGACAAGAAATTCCAATCGGTCTTGCAGGGCGACATCGAGCTCGGCAGCGAAGAGGAACGCAAGCAGGCCGAGGAAGCCAAACAGCAAAAGCAGAGTGAACTCGGCGACCTGCTCTTGGCCATCCGCGCGGCATTGCAGGAAGAGGTCAAAGAAGTGCGCCTCTCCAGCCGCCTCACCTCATCGCCCGCCTGCTTGGTGACTGCCGACGGCGACGTGACGCCGCAGATGGAGCGGCTATTGCGGGCAACCGGGCAAGACGTCCCCAAAGTCAAACGGGTACTCGAACTCAACCCCGACCACGACATCATCAACAGCCTGGCCGATAAATTCAAAAAGAGCAGCGCTGACCCACAGATCAAGCCGTTTTCGCGCTTGCTCTACTACCAGGCCATCTTGTCCGAAGGTGGCGAGCTGGAGCAGCCGGCCGAATTTGCCCAGCTCATCACCGATGTCATGGTCCAGGCCGCCGGCCCCAGTTCGGCAGACAAATAGACACATCCCCGCAAGCCCACCGTGAGCCCCTTATGTCCACGATAACGCCAGAGCAGCCGGCAACGGCAAACACGCAAAGCGACGCTCAAAGCTCGCCAAATGGTCCAGCGGACGCCCGGGTCCACACACTCCGCAGCATCGATTTGGTGGACTTACAAGCCATGTCCATGCGCGAGCTCGGCGATCTGTATCGAACCGGCATCGTGCCCGCCGACACCGCGGGCCCCGATCTATCGCGTCTGCGCGGTACACCCACCAGTCGGGTGTTGGCATTGCGCGGACTCGGCGCATCCCGGCGCCTGCGCGCCGTGGGCATGCGCATCGCAGCATCGGCCTTTTTCCCCTGGGGGGGTAAGCGCTTTACCACCTCAGCGGCCGAAGAGGACGACATCGTGCGCGGCTACAACCGCCTGCGATTGGCCGGAGAGCACGACGCCGCCCGATTTTGCGTACGCGTGGCCGCCTCCAACCTCGACGGCGCCCCCTGCGTGGTGTTCGATTACGATATCGCCGCCGCACGGCCCGAGTCTGCCGACCACCGGGCCCACAACACACACTCCACGTGGGGCGCCATCACGCGTTTGACTATGCTGTGGCGGGCGCCACTCAGACGCTGGCGCGAAGAGCTGCGGCAAGTATCGCCGGGTCTATTTATGGGCCCCGTGATCGTGCGCCTCGGCACCCGCACCGTGCCCATCATGTACCTGTGTTACGACTGGGCATCGCGGGTCGAACCTTATATTGCCCCTTAGATCGGTTCGATGTACGCACTCACCCTCAGAAGCAAGAGTAGACCGCCTCAAGTTGATTCGGTCTAAGGTTGACGAGGGCGGTTTGATTGATTGGGTTTCACCCCAGCGTAGTCACTAATTGCTTCCAATGCGATTAGGTCTGAAGAGGAGACTTTGTCTCTATCACGTTCGTGTAGGAGAATGCTAGCCAATCGGCGTCCATCGTCCGTATCAAAACCGTCCCTAATCTGCCGGAGAGATTCTAGAGTAGCATGATCCATTTGTTGGATATCTTCCCGACTTTGGATAGCACGTATCATAACGACAAGTCGGTCAAAGTCATCTCCAGGTAATAGCGGTATTCTTTCAGACATCGCTTAATTATCCTCACATTCGAGTGCATCGTCATGCTCTTCTTTTGCAGCATGAGCATAAAACGAACGATAATTTACTAGGGTAGGAGAGTGCGCCCTATACCCATCGGGGCGTCCATCAGCCGTCCACTCTTGATGCGTTTTATCGACAATACTGAGTAGTACTGCATTGTCTCCGTCCTCGAGCTCAATTTCACATTCGCCTGACTCCAAATCGTTCCATAAAGCGATTACGTTATGCCGTGATACTATTTTTGAAGGAACGAGCGTACGAGGTTGCCTCGGTTGACTCAATTTGCTCATACCCAGGCTGGTTACGGTAAGGACCGAACAACCCGGGTCTTCACTTAGGACGGAGGCATATTTTGCCCCCCATCTACCGCGCAACTGTGGCCCGTCCATGAGTAAGGCAATAATCAAATTGGGGGCTACGGTACGTACAAGATCGGATATTGGATCCTGACGTGCGAGATCTTCACATATCAAAACGCCAAAACTAAGCCATTCACCAATATTGAAAAACTGGGCTACCCGAGCACCAATATCAATATATTCCCAGCAATCATCCGATGCTGGAAGTCGAGTTTCTAGTTGGTATTGAACTATCTGCTTCCAATCGAGACACCAGCGATGATGCTTGCTTTGCCAGTGTATCTTTCGCAGTTCGGCACCAGATAAGCCACTCGATTCTCCCCGTTGTTTCTCCCAAAAACCAGCAAAATCTAGAACTGCTGCATTAACGGGACCGTTGTGCTCGCCCTGATGCTCGTTAGGGGGATTTACTACCCGATCCTGGCTCGTATCAGTAGAGGTATCAGGGGCATTCGAAGGGTCATTAGCTCGTTGTTCATCAATTCGATCGTTACTCTGGCTGTCATCCCGCCTATCACCAATTTTTCCTTCGGCCCATCGCCGAAGCCGCTGTGGGGCGTTATCGCCCGGCTCGAACTGTGCTCCAGTTATAAGGATGACTCCTTGTTGACGTGCGACCTCTAATGCATGTTCTAATTCCTCATAGGTTAATGACATCTCCGGTAAGATAATCGCATCGATATCTTCTGCTAGCTTTCTCGCCTTGCATAACGCATTGCGCAAATATGTTGAAAATGTCTCTAATTGACTATGGCGCTTGAATTGAAAGTATTGGTATTTTGGGGGAAGCCGATGATGCTCTTTTCCTGAAGTATCTACAATACTAAAGCAGGCATGAGGAATTTCTAGCGGCCATGGCAGTACTAGTACGTTGAGAATATTGAGACGGCTCTCAATGTTCTCTGGTTCTACCTTCGGGCTCCACTTCGCGGTTGCCTCTGCGGCTGGTATAAGTGCCAGGTGATGGGTTAACGAGCGCAGGGTTAGTCCACGCTGGGGTGTGTGACACTTAGGTAGCACACGTGCACAATCCGTACTGATGTCTTTGCATACGGATAGAAAACCTTTGCTAGTTAGCGCCACGTCCGCATCGATCAAAAACTTATCGCGAGACTCCTGATTACCATAGACTCCTATGCTGTAGCTCGCTTCGTCCGCAATACCTACCAGCTGTAGTAAGGCGCGACAGAGTTCATCATCATTTCGTAGTGCAGAAAGCTTGATGCTACTATTTCCTACCAGAATACCCCACGAAGATTCTACATAATCGTTCCAATTTTCGCTTTGTGGCGTCGTGCCTGCGTTAAGGGCACTGCGCCATTCCTTGCCGAGCTGTGCAGCCAGTAGATGCCAGGCAGTTGGCAGTAGTGGTGATGTTAATTCGGCTACGCGCACATATGCCCCTGTTTGCCTCAGAACCGTGGCTGCAACCGCATAGACATCGGGCGGCCACTCTGGACGTCTCGTATTGTCGCCCATGAGCTGTCTCAAGAGTCCTTTCAAGGTACCTGACTCTTGTGTATTCGTCACTGTGGATACAATCTTGTCCTGTGCCATGAAACGGAACCGCGAGAAAATCCTTCGCGCATAGTACGTCACACGCGCGGGAAACTTCTCTCCCGCTTGCACAATTCTTCTAACCTGTCTCAAAGGGCCACCCCCATGTACGTTTGAGAGGTTTTTTTGAGGTAACCCCTATGTAACTATCATGTAACAATTCGGTGCTAACGCCAAACAGTTTCGTAATGATACAGTTAAGAGCTGGCCCCTTGGCCAGCTCTGGACAGCTCCTGCACCACAGGACGGACCAATCACAACGCTGTCATCTATCCGGCATGGGATCGACGGTTGAGTCCGACTGTTTTGGCTGGGTGCACATGGCCTATCTCACGCCTCGGATATATGTATAATGTGAGGTTTGTATTTTTCGCTGAATCTAATGATTTGTATTCGCTCAACTACGACTGAGACCATTCATAAGTAACCTTTTTTCGGCCGGTTGGATTGAAAGTTTGTGCTGATTAGCCCCTGGATATTAGCTGACACTGGCACACTC
>JAAUYH010256156.1_pt1 | contig 14643 bp, 24 predicted proteins | sample 7278061 | NCBI WGS metagenome assembly JAAUYH01 (sample SAMN14350203, study PRJNA611818) | marine sediment metagenome | isolation source: surface marine sediment (0.6m) | place: French Polynesia: Moorea | collected 2018-08
GATCTCTTCCGCGCAGATAAAGTCGGTCCCCAGAGCGCCGTTGGGACCGTGCTGCTCGGTGCTGCCGATGGGAATAACAATGAGCTTGGAGGTCTCAAGGTACCTCTCTACATCGCCCCAGGTGTTCAGTGCCAATTGCATGGTTGTCATCTAGATTCCCTGTAGAGATTCCTTGAGGTTCCCATCCCCCCGACTGTATTCGACGGAGAACGCAGCTGCCGGCGTCCTGGCGGCAAAACCAGTTTCGTCGTCCAGGGCGTTGGCAGCAAGGCACGAGGAGGGCGCTGGGTGGGCCCAGCAACCGACGAGTAACGCAGCTGCCGGCGGCCCGGCGGCGAAACTACGCTTGGGCTTCGTCAGATTGAGTGACTAACTCAATAAATGCCATGGGCGCAGCGTCGCCGCGCCGGTTGCGGGTCTTCAGCACCCGCGTATAGCCGCCGGGACGCCCCGACAACTTTGGCGCCACTTCGTCGAAGAGCTTCTTCAGCGCTTCGCCATCCTTGAGCACCCGCTGCGCCATACGCCGCGCGTGAACCAATTTGACCCGCTCGGTGGTGCTCAATTCGCTCTCTTGCTTGGCCAATAGCTCGCTCACCGATACCCCCCAGTTGATGGTTCGATCGGCGATACCGCGCAGCTCTTTGGCCTTGGCCTCGGTGGTCTCGATTCGGCCATGGGTTACCAGCGCTGCCAATAGATTGGAAAACATTGCTTTTCGATGGCTGGAGTTACGCCCCAGTTTGCGTCCTGACTTTCGATGGCGCATCGCGATTACCTCTTTGCTCGAATCTCAGATCTCGAGTTGATTTGCTCGGTCTGCCCGCCAGTTGAGATACTGGCGAACATTACTTCTTGAGTGGATTGGGGCCGGGCCAATTGTCGAGCTTCATTCCCAGGGTGAGCCCCATCTCGCCCAGGATCTCTTTGATCTCTTTCAGTGACTTGCGGCCGAAGTTCTTGGTCTTGAGCATCTCGGACTCGGACTTCTGCACCAATTCGCCAATGTACTTGATGTTGGCGTTTTGTAGACAGTTGGCCGAGCGAACCGATAGCTCAAGCTCATCCACCGTGCGCCAGAGATTCTCGTTGAGCTTCTCTTGCTCGGGATCTTCCTGCGGCTCGACCGGCTCATCCTGTTCTTCAAAATTGATGAAGATGTTGAGCTGCTCTTTGAGAATCTTGGCGCCAAAGGCCACTGCATCTTCCGGATGCACCGCCCCGTTGGTCCAGACCTCTAGGGTGAGCTTGTCGTAGTCAGTCTGCTGGCCAACGCGGGCGTTGGTCACCATGAAGTTGACCTTCTTGATCGGCGAAAACAGCGAATCAATGGCGATCCAGCCGACACCGGACGTATTGCTATGCCGCTCGGCCGAGACGTATCCGCGCCCGGTGTTGATGGATAGTTCCATTGAGAACTTCGCATCGCCGGCCAAGGTCGCGATCGGATGATCGGGATTGAGAACCGTCACCCCAGTCACCGGGATGATATGGCCCGCAGTCACAACCCCCTCGCCCTCTCTTTCCAAGCGGACGGTATAGGTCTTGTCCTCATCCACCTGCACCAACGTCTCTTTGAGATTGAGGATGATATCGGTGACATCTTCCACAACCCCTGGCAGGGACGAAAACTCGTGCAGCGCTCCCGATGTCTTGACGTGGGTAATCGCCGCTCCCTGCAGCGAAGACAAGAGCACGCGGCGCAGGGAATTGCCCAGGGTAGTGCCGAAACCGCGCTCCAATGGCTCGCAGCTAAATTTGCCGTAGGTGGCGGTTTTCTCTTCGGTCTCCAGTAGACGTGGCCGAATCAAATCCCGCCAGTTCTTCGCCGCGAGACCGGTCTGTTCGTTCATGGCGATCTCCATGCGGAGCTCCTCTCAAGACTCGTTTGCCAATGAAATAGCAGCGTTTGTCAAATGACTCGATAGTTATGCTGACAATCGATAAGTCGAACCGATGCGCGACTTTTAGCCATACCAAAAGACAAGTGCTGCGACCTACTTCGAGTACAGCTCGACGATGAGTTGCTCGCGGATATCGAGGCTGACGTCGCCGCGCGAGGGCAGCGCACTCACCGTGCCCTTGAACCCTTCGCGATCGAGCTCCATCCAAGTGGGCACTCCGCGCCGATCCACGGCCGCCAATGCCTCGATGATACGCGTAATTTTGCGCGACTTCTCCCGCACTTCGATCACATCGCCCGACCGCACCAAGTAGGAGGGAATATTCACTTTGCGTCCGTTGACGCGAAAGTGCCCGTGACGCACCAACTGCCGGCCCTCGGCGTGATCGCTGACAAAGCCCATGCGATAGACCACATTATCCAGGCGACGCTCAAGAAGCTGAATCAGATTCTCGCCCGTGACCCCCTTCATGCGGGTCGCGCGGTGGTAATAGCCGCGGAACTGACGCTCGGCGATGCCGTAGATGCGCTTGACCTTCTGTTTTTCGCGCAGCTGCTCGCCGTAATCGGAACGCTTGCGCCGCCGCGCCTGGCCGTGTTGACCAGGGGGATACGACCGGCGCTCATAACCACATTTATCGGTGTAACAACGCTCTCCCTTGAGGAAGAGCTTCATGTCTTCGCGTCGGCATAGCCGACATACGGGACCAGTGTACCTAGCCATCTGCTTTCTTCCTCGCTCCAGTACCTACACGCGCCGTCGTTTCCGGGGCCGGCAGCCGTTATGGGGTACCGGCGTGACATCGCGAATCAGGCTGATCTTGAATCCCGCGGCATTGAGGGCCCTGAGTGCCGACTCCCGTCCAGCACCAGGCCCCTTGACGTATACCACGATGTTGCGCATGCCGTGCTCCATTGCCTTTTTGGCCGCATCTTCTGCAGCCAATTGCGCGGCAAAGGGCGTCGATTTACGCGATCCTTTAAATCCGCAGGTGCCCGCCGACGACCAAGAAATCACATTGCCCGACACATCAGTTATGCTGACAATTGTATTGTTGAACGTGGCCGTGATGTGGGCAACACCGCTTTGGATATTCTTCCGTACCTTCTTTTTTCCCTGTCGTCTCGGCTGTGCCATCGCAGATTTCCAAACGTGAAGACCCGGCTAATGCCGAGTCGATCCATTCCCATGTGCCGCGTTTGTCCGTCGCCCGGTGGGCTATTGAATACTCTTGGTGAACACTATTGGCGAGTATTCTCGGCGAACACTCTCATAGATGCGGCAGTGTGTGACCGGCAACCGCCGGCATGCTCCTTTTGTCTCCGCAGGCGGATTATTTCTTCTTGGCGCCGCCCTGCTTCTTCACTGCAACGCGACGCGGCCCTTTGCGGGTACGCGCGTTGGTGCTCGTGCGCTGACCGCGAACTGGCAAATTGCGCCGATGGCGCAGACCGCGATAACAGCCCAAGTCCATGAGCCGCTTGACGTTCATGTTGATCTCGCGCCGCAGGTCGCCCTCGACCTTGTAGTCGGCTTCGATGACGTCGCGGATTCTGCGGACGTCGTTTTCGTCGAGATCACTGGTACGCTTATCCGGCGCCACGCCAGATTTATCCAGGACCTCCGCCGAACGATGACGTCCAATGCCGTAAATGTAGGTCAATGCGATTTCAATCCGCTTGTTGCGCGGCAAGTCGACACCAGCAATACGAGCCATTACTTATCTTCTTCTGCCAGCATAACGGGCCATTTCACGAATACATGGAGGATGGAACACAGAGCTGCGACCGCTGTGCAAAGGGCCTCGGCGATTGCCGAGAACCTACGCCAGCGCAGCAAATGCAGGACCAGGATTAGCCTTGCCGCTGCTTGTGTCTCGGGTTGGTACAAATCACTCGAACCACCCCTTTGCGCTTAATCACTTTGCACTTGGGGCAAATTGGTTTTACTGAAGCTCTTACCTTCATCGTCGATCCCGCTGTTGCAGCACTTCCTAATTTCCCAGTACCTTGACGTCCGGAGCACCGGCATTTACCACATATCTGAGGGAAATCACAAGCACGCTTTTTGATGGTTTTTCAACTGACCTTCACAATAACGAAGGCCCGTGGTGGCAACGGAGTCACCGACGGGCCTTCACATCGGGCACGGGACTAAGAAGCGGTCGCTAACGCCCTCGCCCGCTGGTAGCGCGCCCGCGAATCCGCGGTCCCTTGGGACCGGTGAATCCCTCGTAATTGCGCGTTATCAAATGGGATTCGATCTGTTGCACCGTATCTAGAGCCACACCGACGACGATGAGAAGCCCAGTTCCGCCAAAGTAGAACGGCACGTTCATCCAGTTCTGTAACAGCACTGGGATAATACAGACCACCGACAGATACGTCGCTCCTGCAGCCGTGATCCTCGTCAGAACATGGTCGATGTATTCGGCGGTCTTTTTGCCGGGACGGATGCCGGGGATGAAACCACCGCTCTTGCGCAGGTTGTCGGCGACGTCCACCGGGTTAAACGTCACCGCGGTGTAGAAGAAGGTGAAAAAGACGATCAGACCGACAAAGATGGTGTTGTAACGCCAGTCGGTGGGCTCGAGGGCCGCGGCCACTTCCTGCATCCAGGGCACGCCGACCATGTTGGCGATCTGGGTCGGAAACATGAGGATCGAAGAGGCAAAAATCGGCGGGATCACGCCCGAGACGTTGATTTTGAGCGGCAGATGGGTCTGGGTACCAGCGTACATTTTCCGCCCCACCATGCGCTTAGTGTATTGCACCGGAATCCGGCGATGGGCCCGTTCGAAGTAGCAAATCGCGGCGACTGTGCCGACTGCGATGGCGAGCAGGACCAGGAGGTTGAACATATCGTATTCACCCGAGGCACTCTGCGAGAACAGCTGGGTGAGTCCGTCGGGCATGCCGGCGACAATACTGACGAAGATGAGCAGCGAGATCCCGTTGCCGACACCGCGTTCCGTGATCTGCTCGCCGAGCCACATGAGGAAGGCGGTTCCCGTGGTCAGCGTGAGGATCGTCATGATGTGGAACCACATCGTTGGGTCGTTGACGACTTCGCTTGAGGTGAACGAGCCACCACCGCGGCCCAGGCTGGCGAGCCAGGTCGATATGAAGGTCGCCTGCACAAGTGACAGGCCGATAGTGCCGTAACGGGTATATTGATTGACCTTGCGTCGCCCTTGCTCGCCCTCTTTATTGAGCTGGTCGAGCTTGGGGATCACCACGGTGAGCAGCTGAATAATGATCGATGCGCTGATGTAGGGCATGATGCCCAGCGCGAAGATCGAGAGCTGCTCCAGTGCGCCGCCGGAGAACAGATTGAAGAATCCGAGAAACGAGCCGCTTCCGCCCGTGGAAATCAGATTCTTCATCTGCACCCGGTTGACCCCGGGAACGGTCACAAAGATGCCGATGCGGTAGACCGCGAGCATGCCGAGCGTAAATAAGATACGCTTGCGTAGCTCGGGGATTTTGCCGATGTTTGCGAACGAATTTGCCACGTTATGCCCTTACAGAGCTAATCGCCGGCCCCCCTTGAGTGAACTCGGTCGCGCATCCGCTGCGATGATGATCGCATCGGGATCGCTCGAGGCCCTTCGAGGTAGAGTTCCGGCAGTGCCTTTTGAGGTGCCCTATGCTGTTGGCTGAGATACTTACTCTGCTCCGTCGGGAGCAGGAGCTGTGGCATTAGATGTAGCAGCATTGGGCTCACGACCCAAGTCGATTATCTCCGCCTGTCCACCGGCTGCGGCCAGTTTGTCGCGCGCGCTCTTGGAGAAACGGTGCGCCTGCACTGTGACCGGGCTGCCGATGTCGCCATCGCCGAGAATTTTGACCACTTTGGCCCGTTTGGGCACGAGACCCGCCTGACGCAACGCGTCGATACCGATCACGCTACCTTCGCCAGCCTCGGCCATTTCCTGAGCGATCTTCTGGATTTGGCCGAGATTTACCGCGTGTGTCTCGACCCGGAACAGATTCTTGAAGCCGCGCTTGGGCAAACGGCGAGCCATCGGCATCTGTCCGCCTTCGAAGCCGACCCGGGCGCCGTGATGGCCGGCCCGTGCCTTTTGCCCTTTTTGTCCGCGGCCGGAGGTTTTGCCAATACCCGATCCCGGTCCGCGTCCCACGCGCTTGCGCTTGCGCGTGGCGCCGGGTGCTGGTGCCAGCGTGTGCAATGTGGTGCCCATAACTACGTCCTAATTCTCCGGTGCCTATTTCCGATAGAAGTGTGGATGATGCGTAACAGCAGGCCATTACTCGGCCGGGCTGACTTCCACCAGATGGCTGATCTTGCGAATCATGCCGCGAATCGCCGGGGTATCGTTGACCACCACCGACTTGTGCATGCGGGTGAGTCCCAGACCCTTGAGCGTCAGCTTTTGCTTTTCGCTGCGTCCAATCCCGCTTCGAACTTGGGTTACTTTGAGCTTGATGGCCATCTCTACCCTCGAATCTCTGCGACCGCCCTGCCGCGCACGTAGGCGACATCTTCCGCAGAGCGCAGTTGTTTGAGCGCGCGAACGGTCGCGTGAATCACGTTATGCTTGTTCGCACTGCCAATCGACTTGGTCAAGATGTCGGTGATGCCAGCAACCTCGAGTACCGGTCGAACCGCACCACCCGCGATCACGCCGGTTCCCGGTGCCGCCGGTTTGAGCAACACCCGCGCGGCACCGAATATCCCCAAGACTTCATGGGGCAAGGTGCCGTCGACCAGCGGGATGCGGAAGAGATTGCGCTTGGCCCGGTCATTGCCTTTGCGGATGGCCTCGGGCACCTCATTGGCTTTGCCCAAACCGGCGCCGACGTATCCGTGTTGATCGCCGACGACGACCAAGGCCGAAAACGAAAACCGCCTACCGCCTTTGACCACTTTGGCCACGCGATTGATGTAGACCACGCGGTCGACCAACTCTCCAACTTCATCAATATTAATAGCCATATCGGTACTCTTGGCGGCCTAGAATGTCAGACCTGCTTCGCGGGCGCCATCGGCGACTTCTTTGACCCGGCCGTGATAAATGTAGCCATTTCGATCGAATATTACTCGCTGGACGTTCTTTTCGAGCAATTTCTTGCCGATCGCGGCGCCCACCGCACGCGCCCGCTGCTTTTTATTGCCCTCGGTCGACACGTCCTTTTGCAGATCCGACACGCTCGCCAATACCTGGTTGGAGGCATCGTCGATCGCTTGGGCATAGATGTGTCGCGCCGAGCGGAACACCGATAGCCGCGGGCAATCGGCAGAACCGAAGATGCGCTTGCGGATCGACGCCTTGCGTCGCAGGCGCTTGCGCTCCTTGGAATTACGTATCTTCTTGTGGCCAGCCATATCAATTCACCTCGATGGGATAACCCGGGTTCCGCCGTCGTCGGGGATGACCCCGTGTTCGAGACCATTCTCGAACGCATAGGCGCGGGTATAAACGATCTTGCCCAGCAAGTCCGGAAGCGCCCGCTATCCGGCCGCTTTGCCCTCTTTGCGTTGGATCTGCTCTTCTATGTATTTGACCCCCTTGCCCTTGTATGGCTCGGGGGGCCGGAAGCCGCGAATCTTGGCCGCGGCACTGCCGAGGAGCTGCTTATCGATCCCCGATAGGGTCACGATGTTCTTCTCGACCTTGGCCGTAATTCCCTCGGGCAAGGGGTATTCGATGGGATGGGAGTAGCCGAGCTGGAGCACCAAATCTTTGCCCTTGACCTCGGCGCGATAACCGACGCCGTTGATCTCGAGCTGCCTGGTAAAGCCCTGGCTCACCCCGGTGACCACATTGCTGCAAAGGGCCCGCATCAGGCCATGGGCGGCGCGCGCCTGCTTGCTCTGCTCTTTGGGCTCCAGGGTGACAACCCCGTTCTTTTCCTCGATATCGACCATTTTATGGCGGCCGATCGACAGCTCCCCCTTGGGGCCCTTGGCCGAAAAGGTGCTGTCGTCCAACTTGACGGTGACGCCTTTGGGAACGGCGATAGGCTGTTTTCCGATTCTCGACATGACTACCAAACCTCGCAGAGAACTTCGCCACCAATACCTCGTTTGCGCGCATCGCGGTCGGTCATGACCCCGTGCGAAGTCGAGATGATGGCGACGCCTAAACCATTGCGGACCCGAGGCACGTGTTTGGCCGCGACGTAGTTGCGCTGGCCCGGCTTGGAAATGCGCTTGAGGTTGGTGATCGCGGCAGTGCTGCGATCGTTATAACGCATAACCAGGGTGAGCGTGCCCTGCGGTCCAGTATCCTGGGTCGATACTGCCTCCACGTAGCCCTCCTGCTGCAGAATCTCGGCGATGCGCAGCTTGAGCTTCGACTTGGGGCACGTGATCGATTCGTGCCGGGCGCGGATGCAGTTTCGAATCCTGGTGAGGAAGTCGGCAATAGGATCTGTCATCGACATAGAAGTCTCTCCCGATAGCGCGTTAGTTGCTGGCCGACGCCCGCCTAAACGGCATTCCCAGATGGCCGAGAAGCGCGCGGCCCTCAGCGTCGTTCCGGCCCGTGGTCACAATGGTTATGTTCATACCTTTGACCGAGTCGATGTTGTCGTAGTCGATCTCGGGAAAGATGATCTGTTCGCGAACCCCGACAGAGTAGTTGCCGCGACCGTCAAAGGCCTTGGGCGACACCCCGCGGAAGTCGCGCACCTGCGGCAGGGAAATGTTGATAAAGCGATCGAGGAACTCCCACATGCGCTCGCGCCGCAGCGTGGTCATGACCCCGATGCGATGGCCTCGGCGCAATTTGAAGGTCGCGATATCGCGTTTGGCCGAAGTCACCACCGGAGCCTGGCCGGCGATGGCGCGCATTTCCTCCACAGCGCTCTCGAGAATCTTGGGATTCTGGTTGGCCCGGCCCAGGCCCATGTTGAGGGTGATCTTGACCAGCCGCGGCACTTCCATGATCGACTTATAGCCAAACTCGCTCATGAGCTTGGCCTTGACCTCGTCGTCATAGCGCTGCTTGAGACGGGGCGGCGCTTCGCGCTTGTATACGGGAGGCGGCTCACTGGGGGCACTCTTTTTGCCCTTGCCGCCGCCTTTGCGTCCGCCGCCAGCCTGCTGCTGGCCCTTGTTCTGTTGATTCTTGGCTTGCTTCGCCATGGGAGACCCTCTGCTTTTGTAATACGGAACGCCAGACCTCGATGGGGAATGCCCCGAGGGCACTGACCCAAAGTCTGGCGTGGTCGCAATCGTTAGCTTGCTGGTTTCAGTACGTAAGTGGCACTTTTTGCAATCACCATCGATTGTGGCTACCCGTTTGCTGCCGTCTGCCGCCGCGCTTGACGGATACCGAACGCCGCCGACATGGCGGATGACAGGGCTACAGCACTTCGGGAGCCAGCGAGACGATCTTCATGAATCGCTTCGCGCGCAATTCGCGGGCGACAGGTCCGAAGATGCGGGTCCCGATGGGTTCGTTTTCCTTATTGATGAGGACGGCGGAGTTGCCGTCGAAACGGATGAAGCTGCCGTCAGAACGGGCGATTTCCTTGGCCGTGCGCACGATGACGGCACGGGCCACATCGCCCTTTTTCACCTTGGAGCCGGGAATGGCCTCGCGCACCGAGACCACGATAATGTCTCCAACCGAGGCATATCGCCGCCTGGAGCCACCGAGCACCTTGATGCAGTAGACCTTTTTGGCGCCGCTATTGTCGGCGACATCCAATACCGAAGATGACTGGATCACTTTGCCACCCCCCGACCTTTTTCAAGGGTCTTGGATACCCGCCAGCGCTTGGTCTTGGAATACGGCCGCGCTTCGGTGAGTTCGACAATGTCGCCGAGCGAACATGAATTCTGCTCGTCGTGGGCCTTGTACTTGACCCGGCGGGTAACGAACTTATGGAATCGACGATCGCGAATCCTGCGCACCACGGTGACCACCACGGTCTTGTCCATGGCCGTTGACGTCACCGTACCCGAGATGGTTCGGCGAATTCCCCGCTCTTGGCCGCTCTGCTCTACCTGCTCTTGCGTAGACACCCTATGACTCCTTATCCGCAGCGGCGGCTGTGCCGTGGGCCTGCTGTTCGCGGCCGGCTGCGCGGGACGTGATCACCGTTTGAATGCGGGCGACCTCGCGCCGTTTTTCCCGCACTGACGATGTGTTTTCGATCTGGTTGGTGTGTAGCCCCAGCCGCAGCCGAAACAGCTCGTCCTGGGCGCGCTCAAGCGCCTGGGCCAACTCGTTGTCGGGCAAATCGCGGATGCGCTCCAACGACTCTCTGCGCTTACTCATACCAGGGACTCCCGCGCAATCATCTTGGTTTTGACCGGCAACTTGTGATGGGCACGGGTGAATGCGGCCCGCGCCAGCTCCTCGGTCACACCCTCGATTTCAAACATCACCCGGCCGGGCTTGATCACGGCGACAAATCCCTCGTTGCCGCCCTTGCCTTTACCCATGCGGGTTTCAGCCGGCTTTTTGGTAATCGGCTTGTCGGGGAAAACGCGGATGTAGAGTTTGCCGGTCTTTTTGATGGCACGCGTAATAGAGACGCGGGCCGATTCGATCTGCCGGGCAGTGATGAGACCAGGCTGCAGAGCCTGAATGCCAAAGTCGCCAAAGCTGACCTTGGTGCCACCTTTGGAGATGCCACGAGTGCGGCCCTTTTGGCGCTTGCGGTATTTTGTTCGTTTGGGAGCTAGCATGATCCGACTACCTGGTTATGCGCGGCACACTGTTGTCAGCGCTGTGGTTGCTGCTGTTGCGCCTGCGAGCGGTCTTTGAGCGGCAAAATCTCTCCGTGGAAAATCCAGCACTTGACCCCGATGGTGCCGTAGGTGGTCTTGGCTTCGGTAAAGCCGTAATCGATGTCGGCCCGCAGGGTATGAAGCGGCACGCGGCCCTCGCGATACCACTCGCGCCGCGACATTTCGGCCCCGCCCAGACGACCGGCGGAAGCCACGCGGATGCCCTTGCAACCGAACTTCATCGCGGTCTGCACTGCCTTTTTCATGGCCCGGCGAAACGCGATGCGGCGCTCGAGTTGGGTGGCGATATTCTCGGCCACGAGCTGGGCGTTAGTCTCGGCTTTGCGCACTTCGACGATGTTGAGGAAGACCTCGTTTTCCGTGAGGGCTTCGACCTCTTTTTTCAGCGCCTCGACCCCGGCGCCGCGCTTGCCGATGACAATGCCCGGACGCGCGGTGTGGATGTTGATCTTGGCCTTATTGGCCGCGCGCTCCACGTCGATGTGACTCACCGCCGCGTGGCGGAGCTTCGTCTTGATGAAGTTCTTGAGTTTCAGATCTTCGTGCAGCCATTTGACGTAGTTTTTCTCCTCGTACCATTTCGAGGACCACGTCTTGATGACCCCAAGACGAAAGCCGGTTGGATTGGTTTTCTGACCCATGCTCGCTTCCTTACCTCGGTGACGCCTATAGCTCGTCGCTGACCACGACCGTCAGGTGACTCGTTCGATGATTGATGCGGGTGGCGCGTCCCATGGCGCGCGGCATCCAGCGCTTGATGACGGGACCGCCGTCGACGAAGATCTCGTCTACGATTAATGCGTCTGCGTCCAAGCCACCGCCCGACCGATCGTCGGCATTGGCCGCGGCGGATTCCAACGCCTTGGTGATGATGCGCGCGGCTTTCTTCGGCATGAGCCGGAGCATGGCGAGGGCATCCTCCACACGCTCGCCGCGGATCAAATTGGCCACCGCCCGCATTTTTCGCGGCGACATTTGAATGTGTCTGACGACTGCTCTCGCTTCCATAACTTGAACCCTACCAAAGGAGCGCGCTTATCTAGCAGATTTCCCCAAGCATTACAAGACTATTTGTATGCCAAGGGATCGATCGTAAACCCTTAAAGACGTGCCTAATGACGTGATCGATACGGGAGGCTCTAGCGCTTCTTGTCGCCAGAGTGACCGTGGTACGTCCGCGTGGGCGAGAACTCACCCAACTTATGACCGACCATATTTTCGGTGATGAACACCGGGATGAACTTACGGCCGTTGTGAACTGCGAAGGTCAAGCCCACCATCTCGGGGATGATGGTGCTGCGACGCGACCAAGTCTTGATGACCTTTTTCGATGATTCGGCCAAGGCTACACTCAGCTTCTTCATCAAATGGTCATCGATAAAGGGTCCCTTTTTGACGCTGCGGGGCATCTCTCTCTCACCTCGTTAATGGATTGGTTGCTGCTCTGCTCGATGGTGCTGGTTATTTGCGCCCGCGGCGGCGCACGATGAACTTATCGGTCGATTTGTTGTGACGGGTGCGATACCCCTTGGTGGGCATGCCCCAGGGCGTACACGGATGGCGACCGCCCGAAGAACGACCCTCGCCGCCGCCCATGGGGTGATCGACGGGGTTCATGGACACGCCGCGGTTATGGGGCCGGCGACCGAGCCAGCGCCGCCGACCGGCCTTGCCCAAGTCGACGTTGGAGTGGTCCGAGTTGCCGACGGTGCCTACGGTGGCGCGGCAATCGATGTGCACCTTGCGCATCTCGCCCGAGGGCAGGCGCAACGTGGCCCACTTGCCCTCTTTGGCCATCAGGGTCACGCGGGCCCCGGCCGAACGCCCGAGCTGGGCCCCGCCACCGATCTTGAGCTCCACACAGTGAATCTCGGTACCCGTGGGGATATAGCGCATGGGCAAATTGTTGCCGGGTTTGATGTCGGCACTGTTGGCGGCGATGACCATGTCGCCGACACTCAGGCGGTTAGGAGCCAGGATGTAGGCTTTTTCGCCGTCGACATAGTGAAGGAGCGCCAATCTGGCTGAGCGATTGGGATCGTACTCGATGGCGGCAACCCGAGCCGGCACCCCGGTCTTGCGGCGCTTGAAGTCGACCTTGCGATAGCGGCGCTTGTGACCGCCGCCGCGGAACCGCGACGTGGTGCGGCCGTAATTATTGCGGCCCCCGCTCTTCGACTGCTTCTCCAGCAGCTTTTTCTCTGGCGTCCCTTTGGTGACGGTGGAGAAATCGCGGCTCGACATCCCGCGCCGGCCAGGTGAAGTGGGCTTATATTTGATGATGGCCATTGGCTTCTACACTCCCTCGAAGAACTCGATGTCATCTCCGGCCCGCAAGGTCACAATCGCCTTCTTGGTGCCGGCGCGTCGCCCGATGAACCGGCCCAGCCGCTTGCGCTTGCCGCGCACGACCATGGTGTGAACATCGGTGACGACGACATTGAATAGATTCTGAACCGCGTGACGGATCTCGATTTTATTGGCGTCTTTGGCCACTTCGAACGCGATCTTCTGGGCGTAGGTATCGTCTTCGCCATAGGCTTCGACACCGCCCCCAGTCTCGCGCAGACGGGTGCTCTTCTCGGTCAAAAGCGGCCGAATAATGATGGTTTGTGGGGCTCGCATAATGTGTCTCGCTGGGATTGTGCCCATGGGGATTGCCCACGGGGGTGCTGGGCGATGGCACCCGCGATTGGGCTAAATCAATGGTGGGCCGAGGGCCGGTTACGAATTGAGCGCCGCCTCGACTTTCTTGACGGTCTCCGATGTCATGATCAGGGTCTGGTGATTCAGAATGTCATAGACATTGAGCCCCTCGGGTGCCAGCCACTTCGAAGACGGCAGGTTGCGGGTGCCGCGCACCAGAGCGGCGTTATCGCCGGAATCGACAATGAGCACCCGCTCGGCCGGCTGGGGCATGCCCAGCGCCTGTAGGGCTTTGGCCACGTTGCGGGTCTTGCCGCCATCCACCGGAAAGCTGTCGAGGACGATGAGGCGCTCCTCCTTGACCCGCAAAGACAGCGCCGAACGCAGTGCTTTTTTGCGCGCCTTCTTGGGCATGGCGTAACCGTAATCGCGGGGCTTGGGCCCAAAGACGCTGCCGCCACCGATCCAATGCGGCGCCTTGCGGTCACCTTGGCGCGCGCGCCCGGTGCCCTTTTGCCGGTAGGGCTTGATATTACTGCCCCGCACTTCTCCGCGACGCTTGGTGCTATGGGTCCCCGAACGGCGCTTGGCCCGCTGCCATTTGACCACTTCCCAGAGCAGATGCTCATGGACGTCGGCAGCAAAAACCGCTTCGTCGAGCTCGATATCGCCTACCTTGGCGCCTTCGGTATTTTTCAAGTCGAGTGTCGGCATCTTCTGTCTCTCTACAGTCCTAATTGCGGTCGTCGTTGCGGTCCTAATCGTCGGCTGGACTGCCTCAGGTGCGAATCTCGACATCGACACCGGCAGACAGGTCGAGCTTCATCAGCGCATCCAAGGTTTGCTGCGTCGGCTCGAGGATGTCCAGGAGTCGCTTGTGGGTGCGGATTTCGAACTGCTCGCGCGACTTCTTATCGCCATGAGGTGAACGCAGCACGCAATACTTATTGATCTTGGTCGGCAGTGGAATGGGCCCTGCCACTTTCGCGCCGGTGCGCTTGGCAGTTTCGACGATCTCACTCGTCGATTGATCGAGCAGGCCGTGATCGTAGGCCTTTAAGCGAATTCGAATCCTGGGCGTTTGCATCGGTGACTCCCTATGACTCCTCAAGTTGGTTCAGACCGCTCGCGTCACTCGGTGATCGCGGTGACGACGCCGGCACCCACGGTGCGACCGCCTTCTCGAATCGCGAACCGCAGTCCCTCTTCGCACGCGATCGGCGTTATCAGCGTCACGTCCATGTTCACGTTGTCGCCCGGCATCACCATCTCGGTGCCTTCAGGCAAGGTCGCTACCCCGGTCACGTCGGTCGTACGGAAGTAGAACTGCGGCCGGTATCCATTGAAGAATGGCGTGTGACGA
>JAAUYH010030216.1_pt1 | contig 14641 bp, 11 predicted proteins | sample 7278061 | NCBI WGS metagenome assembly JAAUYH01 (sample SAMN14350203, study PRJNA611818) | marine sediment metagenome | isolation source: surface marine sediment (0.6m) | place: French Polynesia: Moorea | collected 2018-08
CCTTGCCTTGAACGCCTGACATTTCGGATCCGCAGCATCAAAAAACAAGGCAAGGGCCGAACTTGATACAGCAATCCTTTCAGCACCGTCCCTTGTCGCTTCAATGGATCATTATGGCGAAGGTCAGGTCGCGGTAAATTATGACTTGATGAATCTGGCAAAGATCGAATGGACAAAGAAATCCGCTCTTGCGAAATGCCGGGTCAATGCGCATCTCGAACTGGCAAAAAAGATGCAAAAACTCTCTGATCGGGGAGTTTCTCGCCAGGGTGCGCTGGCACGTGTCAATTATATCTATTCGAAATTCTCGCGGTTTGATCAGATCCGCAGGCAATTGAAATCTGCAGTCGCTTCTAAAGCGATCAAGGATAAATCTCGAGAACGCGTTTTGAAATTGATCAGTTCAATCATCGAGCGAGCGGATGGATTAAGGGCAAAAGCCTTGTCGCAAGATCAGCATAGAAGTGATGGGCTAATGCGGTACATTGAACTTGAGCAATCCTTGACCAAGTCGATCATTGAACAACACTTACTCAAGAAACGTAGCGACTTTTCAAGAAATGTTCGACTGACCGTAAGCGGCGGCTATGCCTATGAAGATGACGACAAGGCGACGCTTGAAAATGAGGGGCTTGACGGGTTCGCGCGTATTACCTTGTCCGTAAATCTGGGTGTTTTGAACCCTGCCTGGCGTTATGGAAAAGATGCGGAGCTGCAAGCTGAGCTTGACAAATTGTACGCACAGGGAAGTGGGGCGTTGTGGCGGGTCAAAAATACTTTCGAAAAAAACAAGCTCGCTGTTGCCGCGCTGCGCGACAAGCGTTCACTCCTTGAAAGGAAAATGGCTGAAGCCAATCGTAAAAGAAAAGCAATACCTGCGGAGAAAATTGATCAAATCATTCTGCTTGAACTGGATATGATCAAACTTCGAAGCGAAATCATCGAAATCAATACCAATCTCACCGCGCTGGCCAAAGCCCAGAAGCTGCTGGCTCCCTGAAATTAGGCTGCGACCGTTTTCTTGTCTTCTGCATTTGCGCGAATTTTCTGTGGGTCGATTTGGTAGCCCAGGTGACGGACTGAGCAAATCGGATCATATCCCATCATTTCGCGAAGCGTTTTCCGCAACCTGCAGATGTGGCTTTCAATGATTGTTTCATTGAAGTTCTCTTCATCCAAACCATAGACTGCATCGAAAATCTGTGCCTTTGTTGCGCGCCGTCCATTGATGGAAACGAGATGTTCCAGAATGCGTCGCTCCCTTCTGCGCAGGGTAATACGAACTCCATTATATTCAGGTTCTCTGCCATCAAAATGCACCAGAAGATTTTTTGCTGCTGACATCGGTGCAGCTGCAGTCATCCGACGTTTTACGGCCGCAATGCGAGCGAGCAGTTCTTCCGGTCGAACCGGTTTCGCAAGCACATGATCAGCACCCTGTTGTAAAAGCCTCCGGGTAGGCTCCATCGCGCGGCTGGATGTAAGCACCACGGTTGGCACATTCAGTGTTTTGCTGATTGACTTGACCGTTTTTTCCGCAGTGCGAATGCTGTCGATAATCACAGCTTCGATTGCATTGATGGTATCGCAGTCAGCGTGGTTGATCGCATCGATAAATTCGTCACTTTCAAAATGTACCAATGTCTCGCCAATGCGTTCAAACCGTTTCTTGCAGTTCTTGTAGCTTAACGGTTCGTCCTCCAAAAATATGATCATATCCGTCCGCCTTTTGATCTACCGAATCAACTTAAGGCTATGCGGCGTTTTTGTGCGGCCCAATAGGGTAGAAATGAGGGGGCAATTTCTACACATGCACGGTAATCACCCGCTAACGGATCTCAGCTTTCCAACAGTGCCGTGTTGCCCCCTGCTGCAGTGGTGTCGATACAAACGTGCCGCTCTGCAACCAACCATTTTTCATAGTTTGCGTCATTTAGCAGTGGCACAATACGGCCACTGCGCGCAGCCAAGGTCTCTCTAAGTTCTCGCTGATCGGGGCTCCAATCAACTACCGCATCCAGTTTTTCGATTAACAACAGTGCCTTCGGATCAATGCCGCCATCTATGCCGTCTGAAACGCCGGATGCCACAGCCAGGGCCTTGCATCCCAATCTGCGGGCAGTTTGCGCCTGCTGTTCTGCAGCAAGCCTGCCAGGTCCGAGACACAGAACATTCCCTCTTGGAACCACCGAATATTGGTTGGACTCACCCGTTGGCCCGGGCAGCTCAACGGGGGGTGGTTGCAGTGCGGAAGGCGCGTCAATTGATGAGAATGCCTCATTGATCTGTCGAGCTGTTATCGGGCGAGCTTCGGGCTGGGCTTCAACTGATGGTTTCTCCGAGTTCAGGAATCGCTGCAAATACTGAGGCCCTCCCGCCTTGGGGCCTGTTCCACTCAAGCCTTCACCACCAAATGGTTGGGAGCCAACCACAGCACCGATCTGGTTTCGGTTCACATAGATGTTGCCGACCTCCAGACGATCGATCACATGCTGCACCCGATCATCAATCCTGCTGTGCAAGCCAAAGGTTAGGCCGTACCCTTTGGCATTGATCTCGTCGATCACCGTATCCAGTTCCTGGCTTTCAAATGTTGCGATGTGAAGGACGGGTCCAAATATTTCTTCTTCGAGGTCGGCAATGCTGTTCACTGCAATTACTGTCGGAGCGATGAAGCAGGGGTATTCTGGTGTACCTATGGATTTCAACAGACGACCATCCGCTGATGCTGTATCAATGTGTTTGCGGATTTTGGACGCAGCTTCTTCGTTGATGATTGGGCCGATATCTGTTGAAAAATCTCTGGGATCTCCGACCTTGAGTTCATCCATGGCTCCAAAGAGCATGGTTTGGAAATCTTCCGCGATGTCTTTTTGAAGATAGAGAACCCGCAATGCACTGCAACGTTGTCCTGCGGACTGGAAGGCGGAAGCGAGGATGTCACGCACCGCTTGCTCCGGAAGTGCTGTGCTGTCTACGATCATCGCGTTCAAGCCTCCAGTTTCTGCGATGAGTGTTGCGGATGGATCAAGGTGTTTTGCCATTGTCCGATTGATCCGCTGTGCGGTTTCTGTTGAACCGGTGAAGCACACGCCATCGACTTGGTGGGCGCTTGTCAGGAGGCTTCCAACTTCTGATCCTGTTCCAGGTAGGAACTTGAGCGAGGCATCTGGAACGCCGGCTTCCCAAAGCAGGTTGGTGGCCATATTGGCGATGAGACATGTTGCTTCGGCCGGTTTTGCCAAAACGCCATTACCCGCTGCCAATGCTGCAGCAATTTGGCCTGTGTAGATTGCAAGTGGGAAATTCCAGGGAGCAATGCAGGTAAAGACCCCGGCAGGCGGCGCGTTTATCTCTTCTGCCTGCTGTGCGTAGTATCTAAGAAAGTCGACCGCCTCGCGAAGTTCACCGACGCAGTCAATCAAGGTTTTTCCCGCTTCACGCATAAGAAGTGCAAAAGTCTCGTGAGCATTTTCTTCAAACAGGTCTGCGGCCTTTCGCAACACATCCGCGCGCTCCATCGGTGTGCAATCTGTCCAGGGTCTGACTGCTGCAACAGCCTCTTGAACATCTTGTGCTGTGGCGAAACTGATGCTGCCAATACGTTCTTTTGTTGCCGGGTTTGTCACTTCAATTGCGGCATCTTCATCACCTGCCAACTCCCAGACATGTTGGTCAAAGGCAGATACCCCATCTTCCAATTCGTTAAGGGTAACGGGGTCTGAGAGGTCCCAACCTGTGGAATTTTCTCGTTCAGGCGAGAAAAGTGCAGCCGGTTGCCTGATCACCGGGTTTTCCGGGGATTGCTGATAGTCTTCTAAAAGTGCAAATGGATCAGCAGCGACTTCTTCCGGCGAAACACTTTCATCAACGATTTGATTGACGAAAGAAGAGTTGGCGCCATTTTCAAGCAGCCTGCGCACCAGATAGGCCAGAAGGTCTTTATGTGCCCCCACAGGTGCATAGATACGGCATTTGGTTCCTTGCCGTCGTAGCACCGTGTCGTGAAGTGCTTCTCCCATGCCATGCAGTCTTTGAAATTCGAATGCGGATTTGTCCTCCGCCATTTCGAGTATGGCAGCGACTGTATGGGCGTTGTGTGTCGCAAATTGCGGGTAGAACCGGTCTGTCATGCCCAGCAGCTTTTTTGCGCAGCAGATGTAACTGACATCGGTCGAAGCTTTGCGGGTGAACACAGGGAACGTCTTGTGTCCTTCCACCTGAGAACGTTTGATCTCTGTGTCCCAGTAGGCACCTTTCACCAGTCGGACAAGAAAACGCTGATCCAGCTGTCCGGCCATATTGTATAAACGCTCCAGAACCTTGGGCGCTTTCAGATTATAGGTTTGAACGACAATGCCCATGCCGTCCCATCCCTTGAACAGCCGATCGGATGCTATGGCTTCTATTACATCAAGCGATAGGTCAAGCCGAGCGGCTTCTTCCGCATCAATGTTTAATCCAATACCGGCAGACTTTGCCAGAACCGCCAAAGATCGGGCGCGTGGCACGAGTTCATCCATGACGCGATCTCGCTTCAATGTTTCATATCTGGGGTGAAGTGCGGACAGTTTGATGGATATCCCGGGGTTATTCCTGATGTCGGCTGAACTTGCGTGCGCAGACAGACTGTTGATCGCGTCGCTATAGGCAAGGTGGTAACGCTTAGCATCATCTTCTGTCAGTGCTGCTTCGCCCAGCATGTCATAGGAATAGGTGAAGCCTTCCTGTTCCTTTATTTTTGCTCGTTCGATTGCCATTTCGATGGTTTCGCCGAGAACAAATTGACGTCCCATTTCTTTCATCGCCTGGGTGACTGCCTGCCGGATGATGGGCTCTCCAACACGTTTAATGGCACCTTGTAGTATTCGGGCGATTGGGTTTTCAGCATCATCTTTGAGAACTGCGCCCGTGATCAGCAGTGCCCAGGTAGAAGCGTTTACAAGAGAGGAGTGCGACTTGCCCAAATGTTGACCCCATTCGCTTGGGGCAATCTTGTCTTCGATCAATGCATCCATTGTTTCGCCGTCCGGCACGCGCAGGAGTGCTTCGGCCAGACACATAAGTGCAATACCCTCGTCACTGGACAAGCCGTATTCTTCAAGGAAAAGTTCCATCATGCCCGGATTGCTGTCTTCCCGAATGCGCACAACCAATTCAAGCGCTCGCCTTCTCATGCGTTCGCGAAGAGATGCGTTGATATCTGCATCTTTCAAAAGCGCATCGAGCGCGGCGCGCTCGGCCGAACTGTTAGCCTCAGACAGGGGGTTGCTCATGAGAAACTCCGGATTGCACCAGGTTTCATATTGGCATCTTCTTGTTGCTAATTTCTCCGTGATTTGCTCTAATCTTGGTGAATTCAACTAAATTATTGGTCAATTATAGTTAAAAGAGTCTTCGTGATGAAAATTCTAGGTCTGGATCAGTTTGATATAAAATTACTGGAGGCAATTGGTGATGATGCGCGTATATCGGTCACTGAACTTTCTGCGAAGATCGGGCTTTCAAAGACGCCCTGTCATGCGCGCTTGAGGCGGCTAGAAGCAGAGGGATACATTCTTGGATATCGCACCTTGATTGATCCGGTGAAACTGGGGTTGGAACATATAGCATTTGTTGAGGTTAAACTTGCGGACACAAAAGCGAGCGCATTGACGGAATTCAACGAAGCCGTTCTCAAGCATCCATCAATAGAACAATGCCACATGATTGCTGGTGGGTTTGACTATCTGCTCAAAGTGCGCACTCGAAACATGAGTGAGTATCGTGCATTACTCGGTGAAACGATTTCTCAATTGCCTCATGTGGCGCAAACTTCGACTTATGTTTCGATGGAAGCGGTGAAAGAAAACGCTTTGCTATCGGATATTGAGCGGTAAGTCGTGAACTGATCAGGAGAGGTGAGCATTTCCAGCATAAAAATCACCTTCTATATATTGACCAACCGGTCGGTTTATGAAAGGTTTGACGGATTGGAGGAGTGAGTTATGTCTGAGTCCATCATTGTGGACAAGCATGATCAGTGGGTTCAAATCACCCTGAACCGGCCTGACCGTTTGAACAGTTTCAATGATGAAATGCATCTGGCTCTGCGTTCAGCAATTGAATGCGCACGCGATGAAGGTGCGCGCGCTATTCTGCTCACAGGCGCTGGCAGGGGGTTCTGTGCGGGCCAAGACCTGAGTGACCGTGATCCGTCCAAAATGGATGGGCCGCCTGATTTAAGCAAAACCGTGCGAACTTTTTATGCTCCGTTGGTGAATCTGATCCGTTCTCTGGAGTTTCCAGTGATTTGCGCTGTGAACGGTGTCGCGGCAGGTGCGGGTGCGAATTTGGCTCTTGCATGTGACATGGTGTTTGCGGCTGAGAGTGCCAAATTCATTCAATCCTTTTCCAAGGTTGGCTTGATCCCGGATACCGGCGGCAGCTGGCATTTGCCACGGCTTCTGGGAGAGGCGCGTGCAAAAGGATTGGCGTTAACTGCAATGCCGCTTGACGCGAAAAAAGCGGAGGAATGGGCGCTGATCTGGAAATGCGTTCCAGATGCTGAATTGATGCAGGAAGCGAGCGCCATGGCTGAGCAACTGGCTCACGGCCCGACGCTTGGATTGGGGTTGTCCAAACATGCGATACAGGCATCGGCGACTGATACACTGTCTGATCATCTGGAACTCGAAGCGGACTACATGAAAATCTGCGGTGAAAGTGCGGATTATGCAGAAGGGGTTTCGGCATTCCTGGAAAAGCGGAAGCCGGAATTCAAGGGATCATAAGATTGGGAAATTGATCATGAAGGATTTGACACCAAAAAAGGGCGAATTGGAGCCGATTGAGATTGCCAGTAGAGATGAAATCTCAGCCCTTCAATTGGAGCGCACGAAGTGGTCGCTAAGTCATGCCTATGAAAATGTCGCTATGTACAAGAAGCGGTTTGATGAAGCGGGGGTTCATCCTAATGATCTGAAAAGCCTAAGTGACCTTGCGAAGTTTCCATTTACGTACAAGGACGACCTGAGAGCCAATTATCCGTTTGGTTTATCGGCTGTACCGATGGATCAACTTTCCCGCATTCATGCGTCATCCGGTACTACGGGTAAGTCGACCGTTGTCGTATATACCCCGAATGATATTGATATGTGGGCGAACATGATGGCGCGGAGCTTGCGCGCTTCCGGCATTCGCTCCGGTGACATGGTTCACAATGCTTATGGGTACGGGCTGTTTACCGGCGGCCTTGGTGCGCACTACGGAATTGAACGATTGGGTGCGATTGTTGTGCCGATGGGCGGCGGTCAGACCGAAAAACAGATCGAGCTCATCACAGACTTTAAACCCAAGGGCATACTCGTTACGCCATCGTATATGTTGAATATTCTTGAAGCCTACAAGGCGGCTGGAATTGATCCGCGCTCATGTTCGCTGGATGTGGGTGTGTTTGGTGCAGAACCCTGGACCAACGCAATGCGTGAGGAGATCGAAGAAGCCTTTGATATGCATGCGGTCGATATATACGGGCTGAGTGAGATCATGGGGCCGGGTGTTGCCAATGAATGTGTAGAAACCAAAGATGGATTGCACATCTGGGAAGACCATTTCTATCCGGAAATCATTGATCCAGAAACCGGTGAAGTGCTGGAAGATGGCGAGAAAGGTGAACTTGTCTTCACAACCCTGAGTAAGGAGGGCATGCCAATGATCCGTTACCGCACCCGCGACCTGACACGCCTTATGCCGGGCACAGCGCGCACCATGCGCCGTATGGAAAAGGTGACGGGTCGTTCCGATGACATGATTATCCTTCGCGGTGTCAACGTGTTTCCGACTCAGATTGAAGAGCAGGTTATGGCTGTCGAAGCGTTGGCGCCTTATTTCCAGATTGAATTGCACAAGGCAGGCCGCATGGACGCGATGCGTGTTCACGTGGAAGCGTCTCCTGAGGCGGTGGATGAAGAAACGCGTGGAGCGTCAGCGGACACACTGAACCGCAAGATCAAGGAAATCATCGGAATATCGACTGAGGTGATTGTCGGGGAGCCAGGTTCCGTTGCGCGCAGCCAAGGAAAGGCTGTTCGGGTTGTTGATAATCGGGACAAGGACTGATTTTGGCCCGCACAATCGCAAAAGACCATGATGACAAGCGGGTTCATATCCTGACCCGCGCGGCGGCTGTTTTTGCTGAACAAGGTTTTGCCCGTGCGTCGATGTCCGAAATCGCCAAGGATTGCGGGATTTCCAAGGCAACCATCTATCACTACTATGAGAGCAAAAACGCGCTTTTGTTCGATATTCTTGATACATATCTCAGCGCATTGCGGGATCGCATCTTTTCCCTGTCGCTCAATGGTTTGCCGCCCAGAGAACGCCTCAGGCGTGTGATTGCGGAGTGTCTACTCGCATATGAAGGGATGGACAATGAACATAAAATCCAGACAGAAGGCATCCCGCTGCTTGATCACAAGCAACGCGAGACATTGCGCGGTTACCAGCGTGACATGGTGAAACTTATGGGTGACATTCTCACAAGCACCGCGCCGCAGACCTTCCGGAATAATTCGAAAGTTCTCAGATCCACGGTCATGTCGGTGTTTGGAATGATCAATTGGTTCTACATGTGGAATTCCAATGCGGATAGTGACGAGAGACGAGCTTATGCGGAACTGGTCACGACACTGACCATCAACGGAATTGGTGGTCTTTCGGCGAACAATCCCGGTTCGGTAACAGGAGTTTAGTATGCAGAATGTTCAGAGTTTCGTTACTGGAGAGTGGATTGATCCGGGGGAAGGGGCCCGGGAAATTGCAAACGCTGTGACCGGCAAGGTTTTTGCGCAGGCCGGTAACAGCGCAATTGACTATTCTTCAATGCTTGAGTTCGCTCGCCTCAAGGGTGGAACGGCATTGCGTGCGCTGACTTTTCATGATCGCGCGAAGATGCTGAAGGCACTGGCACTATATTTGAATGAGCACAAGCAGGCGCTTTATGACGTCTCTTTTGCCTCCGGAGCAACGCAGAAAGATCATCTGATCGATATTGATGGAGGCATTGGTACGCTATTCGTTTATGCATCCAAGGGGCGGCGTGAATTGCCGGCATCTAAAGTGCTGATCGATGGTGATCTGGAACATTTGAGCCGCGATGGGTCATTTTTGGGGCAACATATCTATACCCCGCTACAGGGCGTTGCGACCCACATAAATGCGTTCAATTTTCCCGTTTGGGGGATGTTGGAAAAGCTTGCTCCTAGCATGCTGGGCGGTGTGCCATGTGTTGTGAAGCCAGCGACAGTAACGAGTTACATCACAGAGGCTTGTGTAAGGCTCGTTCATGAAAGCGGCATTCTGCCCGAAGGTGCATTGCAGCTTGTAACCGGAGGGCTCGGCAATACGCTTGACCTTTTAAACTGTCAGGATGTGGTTACTTTCACCGGATCGGCTGACACCGCAGGCTTCCTGCGAAATACGCCGAATCTTTTAAAGAACTCTGTCCGGTTTACCGCTGAACAAGACAGCCTAAATGCTTCCATTCTTGGGGAGGATGCGGGTCCCGGTTCTCCTGAATTTGACCTCTTTGTCAAAGAAGCAGTGCGCGAGATTACCGTAAAAGCAGGGCAAAAGTGCACTGCGATCCGCCGGATTATTGCACCGGAAAACTTTGTTCAACCTGTGATTGAAGCAGTGTCAAAAAAACTCGAGCAGACGACAATTGGTGATCCCCAAGCTGACGGGGTTCGAATGGGCGCGCTGGTTTCCAACGATCAAAAGCAAGATGTTCTTTCCAAGATCTCTGAACTCTCTTCTGAAGCTGAAATAGTTTTGGGTGACCAAACCAACTTGGCGCCAATAGGTGATGGTGTTGATGGTGGCGCGTTCGTCGCGCCGACGCTTCTGCATTGTCAACATCCTGATGACGCAGAAAAAGTTCATTCTGTTGAGGCTTTCGGACCGGTTTCGACAATTATGGGATACCGGGACCGCGAACATGCAGTTGAGCTCGCAAACAAGGGGCAGGGCAGTCTTGTGGCGTCGCTGATTACCCATGATCCGGAAATTGCACGCGACATCACGTTGGGAATGGCTGCGTATCATGGCCGGGTATATATCAATGATCGTTGCTCAATGGGCGAGAGCACAGGGCATGGTTCACCAATGCCGCATATGGTTCATGGGGGTCCGGGACGTGCCGGTGGTGGTGAAGAACTCGGCGGTATTCGTGGTGTGAAGCACTTCATGCAGCGTACAGCTGTTCAGGGTAGTCCGGACATGCTGAGTTCGATCACCGGCAAATGGGTGCCGGGCAGTGAAACTATTTCCAAGGATGTGCACCCTTTTACTCAACGGTTTCATGAACTTGAAATTGGTCAGACGATCCGGACTGAAAAACGCAAGGTCACGCTTGAGGATATTGAACATTTTGCGGAGTTCACGGGCGATACGTTCTATGCCCACATGGACGAAGAAGCTGCCAAGCGCAATCCGTTTTTCCCGGGCCGGGTGGCACACGGATATTTGCTCATATCTTTTGCAGCGGGATTGTTTGTGGAGCCCAACGAAGGCCCGGTTTTGGCCAATACCGGCCTTGACAGTTTGCGGTTCCAGAAACCGGTCCCTGCGGGCGATGAGGTGTCTGTTGAACTGACAGTTAAGCAAAAGACACCGCGCAATGAAGAATATGGTGAAGTACGCTGGCAAGTGAGATTGGTCAATCAGGATGAAGACGCCTTGGCGGAATACGAATTGCTGACGATGGTGGCCATATGATCAAAAATTTGTTTGTGCGATTCAATAGGTAACTAAATGCTGGCAATGCCAGCAACCATGAGTAATAGTAGATCGACTGTGCACACACCAAAGGTGATGTGAGAATGAAAGGGAGGAAACCTTAATGATAAACCGTAGAACCGTATTGTCAGCTCTTGGCGGTGTTGCAATTGCCGCCATGGCGAGCACATCCGCGATTGCTCAGGAAGTGACGTTGAAACTGCATCAGTTTCTGCCTGCGCAAGCCAATGTGCCAAAACTGATTCTGGATGTCTGGGCGGACAATGTCGAAAAAGATTCCGGCGGCAAGATCAAAGTTGACCGTTTTCCATCCATGCAGCTTGGTGGTAAGCCACCGGAACTGATGGATCAGGCTATTGATGGTGTTGCAGACATCGTCTGGACGGTTGTGGGCTATACTCCCGGGCGTTTTCCATCGACCGAAGTGTTCGAGTTGCCGTTCATGGTTTCCGATGCTCGTGCGGCATCCAGTGCTTACTGGCAAATGTTTGAAAAACACATGAAAGATACGGAATTCAAGGATGTGCATATTCTTGGAACCTGGGTTCATGGACCCGGCATGATTCACACTAACAAGCCTGTTGAGAAGCCAGCTGACCTTAAGGGTATGAAAATGCGCGGCGGGTCACGGCTTGTAAACGAGCTTTTGAAACTTACTGGCGCAACACCCGTTGGTATGCCGGTGCCTGCGATCCCTGAAGCCCTTTCTAAAGGCGTTCTTGATGGCACAACCATTCCGTGGGAAGTCACCGGCGCTTTGAAAATACCTGAGTTAGTCGACAATCACACGGAGTTTGAGGGTAACGCGCTTTATACGCTTACATTTGTGCTTGCGATGAACAAGGACAAATACAACAGCCTGTCAGATGAGTTGAAGGCCGTTGTCGACAAGAACTCAGGTTTGGAATTTTCCATTTTCGCTGGCGGAACCCAATCAGATTCTGATGGTCCAGCACGGGAAGCAGCACTCGACAATGGTAATAATGTCATCACGGTCTCAGATACGGCTGAGTGGCAGGCTACCGTTGCGCCTATCTATGACAGCTGGGTTGCTGACATGAAAACCAAAGGCATTGATGGCCAGGCGTTGATTGATGAAGCTCGGGCATTGATGGCTGCATACAAATAATTTGTTGAGAGACAAATCGGTTAGGGCCGCGCGAGAACGTGCGGCCTGACCTTTTGGGGATACAAATATGCATGCGGTCATGCTGCGTTTGGCTAGAATTCTGGCTATCTTTGGAGGGGTGGTTCTGTCCGCGTTGATCCTTCTCACTTGTGCCTCCGTGATAGGCCGTGAGATCAATGCGACCTTGAATGGTGAGTTTTTTCAACAGCGCCTGCCTGGATTTGCCAACTGGTTGCTCAATCTTGGGGTAGGACCTGTCAATGGTGATTTTGAGCTGGTTGAAACCGGTGTTGCCTTTGCGATCTTTGCATTTTTACCTCTGTGCCAAATCACTGCGGGCCATGCGACGGTAGACATATTCACCTCCAAAATGTCCGCCGGTGCTAACCGTTTGTTGCGTGCAATTGCGGATATTTTGTTTGCCGCAGTTCTTGTTTTGATTCTGTGGCGCTTATTTGAGGGGACGATCTCCAAATACTCCAGCGGTGAAACAACGTTTCTCCTCCAGTTTCCAGTGTGGTGGGGCTATGTGGTGAGCCTTTTTGCTGCATCGGTTGGTGCACTTATTGGTATTTATGTGGCCTGTGTCAGGGTTCTCGAATTTTCGACTGCCTCGACCTTGCTGATTGAGGGTGAAGGATCAGACAATTGAGCGCTTTGGAAATCGGCGCTGCATCGTTTCCGGCGCTGATCATTCTTATCTTTCTTCGCATTCCAATTGGATTGGCGATGTTCCTCGTGGGCATGATCGGCATCATTTTGGTGACAGGTGATACCAATGTCATTTTCGGTCGCCTGAAGCACGAAGTGTACACAACGTTTTCAAGTTACTCACTTTCCATTGTTCCAATGTTTCTGCTGATGGGATATTTCGCCACATTGGGTGGCATGTCTCAAGCCTTGTTCAAAGCCGCGGAGAGTTGGCTCGGGCACAGACGCGGCGGTGTCGCAATGGCATCGATTGGTGCTTGTGCCGGTTTCGGCTCGATATGCGGGTCGTCCCTCGCAACGGCTGCAACCATGGGTCGGGTTGCCTTGCCTGAACTCAAAAAATACGGATATGCAGGTGGATTTTCGACCGCAACCCTGGCGGCGGGAGGCACGCTCGGCATTCTCATTCCGCCATCTGTAGTCCTTGTGATTTACGCCATTCTGACAGAACAAAACATTGCGAAGCTGTTTCTGTCTGCATTTGTCCCGGGTATTCTAGCGGCAATTGGATACATGATTGCTGTCCGACTATATGTGTATTTCTACCCCGAGCGGGCCGGCGTTAAAGAACGGGTTCCCTATTCAGAGCGGTTCAAGGCCCTTGTAGCTGTGTGGCCGGTAATTCTGGTTTTTGGTCTGGTTGTGGGGGGCATCTATCTTGGTTGGTTTACGCCAACAGAAGCCGCAGCAATCGGAGCCTTTGGCACGGCAGTTATCGCGTGGACCAATGGCGGACTTGCTCTTAAAACGCTTGAAGCAAGTTTTCTGTCGACAGCGCGTTCCACTGGCATGATTTTTTTCATTATTCTTGGAGCCGCAATTTACAACGGGTTTCTTGCGCTCACGCAATTGCCGCAAGAGGTTTCCGGATGGGTTGTAGACCAGGGTTTCAGTCCCTGGCTGGTACTCATCATCATATTGGTTTTTTATCTGATACTTGGCTGCCTTATGGACAGCCTGTCTATGATATTGCTGACAATTCCGATCTTCTTTCCGGTAATCTCTGCTCTGGATTTTGGACTTGTGTCCCTTACCGCGATGCAAGCAGAAGCCGCATTTCAGGCGTTGGCCGCTGTTCCTCCTCCAGATATTGCCCCTGCAATGCTGGAGCAGATCAATCAGGCAATCGCCTCTGGCCAGGAATTGACGCGGGAAATGCAGAAAGAGTTGGGCATTCGCGTGACAAAGGGCATCGCCAACCGGATGGCGTTGGAACAAACCGCAATATGGTTCGGTATTCTTGTTCTGATTGTTGTTGAAGTTGGCCTGATAACGCCACCTGTTGGGCTTAACTTGTTCGTGATCAATGCCATGGATAAGGATACCCCTATGATAGAAACCTACAAAGCTGTGCTGTTTTTTGTAGGCACAGACCTTGTAAGAGTGGGGATTCTGGTGGCTTTCCCGGGAATTACGCTGTTTTTGCTGCGTGCCTTTGGTTGATGGTAGCAGGGCCTTTCGGGGCATCAGGCTTAACCATATTTGTTTGTTTTAACAGACATATTTAACGTGGTATTAAGTGTTGAAACGTAGGGTCTCTGAAAGTCAGTCGGGATACCTAAATGCGCCTCAGAACAATTCTGTTCTTCGTCTTCTGTGTAATGGCAGTTGCGCCATTGGCTCTGTTTTGGTTTTTGCCAAATTCCAGTGTCCTCAATGATGAGCTTGAGGATGTTCGCGAGCGGCATTTGCTTATTGCAAAAAATCTCTCTGAAGAGCTTGCGAATTACCATGAGGATTTGGAGCAAATTTTTTCGTTTGTCAGGGCGAACTATTCAAACATCGGTGAAATAAGTGCATTAGACAGTCTTTTCCAAGGACTGGACGTTCGTCATTTCTGTGTTGTTGATGCTTCAACCGGTTCTGTGCTCAAGTCTATACACGCCGCTGGCCCTTTGTGTCCGGAGAGAGTTCCCGCACAACGTTTTCAAATTATTTTGGATTTGGTTGATGAAGATCCTAGCAAGATAGTGACCACAGGCGTGTTTCCAGCTTCTGATACCGAGAACGTCTTTTACTTAC
>JAAUYH010117656.1_pt1 | contig 14641 bp, 12 predicted proteins | sample 7278061 | NCBI WGS metagenome assembly JAAUYH01 (sample SAMN14350203, study PRJNA611818) | marine sediment metagenome | isolation source: surface marine sediment (0.6m) | place: French Polynesia: Moorea | collected 2018-08
AGCCTCTCCACCCCCCTCTATCCCCCCTACAGGGGGGAAGACAGAGGAATAGTTTTTTTTATATTGGAGAGGTTTGGAGAGGTGGGGGGAACTAAAGGGGGGATGGAGTAAAGGTATATTCAGCTTACAATCTCTTGATATGGGATTGGGTCAATTCTTCGAGATATTAGAGTATGTGTGCTTCCTTACAGATACCTTCTTTGCAAAAGTAAATAAAGATTTTACATCTCAAATCTGCCCTAATTGCGGTACTCATACTGGGAAAAAAGAATTAAATGTAAGAATACATTTTTGTCCTGAGTGCGGATACGAACAGGACACAGATGTAGCAGAGGCACGAGGTTGTACGTAATAGAGGATTAGTTGCGGTCGGTGCGCCCGTGACCAAACAGCCCTGTGATGGCGTTCTGTCGGGGGCTATTGCCGTGAGATAGAGTCTAAAAGGGAATCCCTCGTGAGAGACGAGGGAGGTTCAATAGGAAATACTTAAAGTGCAAACAAGTTTTCGTGGATAGCAAAATAATATAGCAATACCTTTGAGGTTTAGGATATAAAAACCCTGTAAGGGCGATTCCCTCTTCGCGGATACCATTCAATTAATAGCATAGGCTAATCTATAGTTCGACTGCTATAGGACTTCCTTGGGTGAAGAACAGGATATAGCACCGCATTGATCTTCTCAGTTCTAAACTATTGTAGCGACCACTTATTATTTATTGCTTTATGCTAGATACCCTCACAGAAGCGATCAACAAGATTATTATCGGACAATCTAATATAGTGCAACAGTTGTTAGTTGCCTTACTCAGTGGCGGTCATGTCATTATAGAAGGAGTACCAGGAACAGGAAAAACTTTACTCGTTAAGGTATTATCTCGGCTTATTGCTGCGGATTTTCGACGCATTCAACTCACACCTGATATTCTCCCTTCAGATATTTTAGGAACAAATATCTTCGATCTTAATAGTCGCAGCTTTAGTCTGAAAAAAGGACCAATCTTTACAGAAATATTACTCGCTGACGAGATTAATCGCACCCCTCCCAAAACTCAATCTGCACTTCTAGAGGCAATGGAAGAACAGCAAGTAACATTAGATGGAGAGACTATTGCTTTACCACCACTATTTTGGGTAGTAGCGACTCAAAACTCTTTAGAATTTGAGGGTACTTATCCTTTACCAGAAGCACAACTCGATCGCTTTCTCTTTAAACTAGTAATAGACTATCCTGAAACAGCAGCAGAAAAACAGATGTTGCAAAATTCTCAAGCAGGATTTAAAGCCAAAAGAGTTGATTTAGAAAAACTGCAACCTATTGCAACTGTTGAAGATATTATTGCCTGGCGCGAACAAGTACAACAAGTACAAGTAGAAGAAAATATCCTAGATTACTTACTAGCACTTATAGAAAGAACACGCAAACATCCCGATCTCGCTTTAGGTGCATCACCTCGATCTGCGGTATCTTGGTTACAAGCTGCAAAAGCTTATAGTTGGTTATCCGAAAGAGACTATGTTACTCCAGATGACATTAAAGCAGTAGCACTTCCTCTCTTGCGTCACCGTTTAATTTTACAACCAGAAGCCCAATTAGATGGAGTAGAAATAGATAACGCGATCGCATCTATTTTACAACAAGTTGCTGTTCCAAGGTAATTTAATTATGAATATGGATTACATACATGGTTATTCTGATGACGAACAAAAAAGATTAATTCAGCAAGCAGAATACTGGAAGAATGATTTAATTGTGCGAGATATTAATTACAATTCTGGGGAAAGCTTACTAGAAATTGGCTGTGGTGCAGGTGCAGTATTAGGAATTTTAGGTACAGCTTTTCCTGGCTTAAAGTTCTCAGGAATTGATCTAGAAGCCAAACAAATTAATTTTGCTAGTCAACATCTGAAACAGTTGGGATTAGATGCAGATTTAAAAATTGGGAATGCTAGTAACTTACCTTGGCAAGACAATAGTTTTGATCATGTCTATGCTATCTGGTTTTTAGAACATCTTTCTAATCCTTTAAAAGTCCTCCAAGAAGCAATCAGAGTTTTAAAACCAGGAGGAACAATTACCCTCACTGAAACTGACTACCGTACTATTGTGATTAGTCCAGACTCAGAAAATTATCTTAATTTAAACTATAGCTTGTGTGAACTGTTAATTCAATCTGGAGGAAATCCTTATATGGGACAATCTTTAGGTAATTTATTAACTCAATCTGGATTTAAAACAGTAGTAAATAATGCTCTGACATTTCACTATTTTTCCCGTCAAGATCCCAAAAAAGTTACAGGTTTCATCGACTATGTAAGTTCTTGGTTAGCTCCCACAATTCCCCAGATAGTAGAAAAATTCAATAAAGATTCTGAATCTTTGTCTGCTGGATTAAATGATTTTCATAATGTCAAAAATAATCCAGATGGTGCTGTAACTGCTGTTATCTATCGAGCCACGGGAATCAAATAAAATTACAATGACTGTAAAATTCAGCCATATTGAGATTTATTTACAAAAAAATGTTGAATTTTGATACATTTCAATTAACTTCAGAACAGCAAGCATTAATCCCAGTTTATCGTACTAAATGGAAATCAATTGCTCTTTCAACCGAAAAAATAGATTGTACTTCTGCAACAACAGCTATTAATGCTACTTATCAGTTTATCAATCTAGACCAGCCAGATATTCTATTTTGTGCTACTCCTTATGCTGCATTAGAATATATTTTAAATGAAATCCAAGATAACCAATGTAAGTTTAAAAATATTTCTTTAGGCAATCCTGTTGCTGGTAGTTTAATAGACAAATTATTAGGTAATATAAGAATTCAATTAAAGAAAAAGATATTAAACCAATTACAAGGTAATGTAGATGATGGTTTAACAGATTCAATTGCTTCTGAAACAGTCATTTGTAACTTATAATTACTAAGCTGACTTTTAAAGTAATTTAGCTATAAAATTAGAATCTCTCTGCGCCTTGGCGACTCTGCGCGAGATAAAATCATTATTTAATAACCCATCACTTTTTGAATTCAAATTATATGATAGTACCTAGTTTACGTTGCTACCTATTATTATTACTAAGCTTACCCTTAACAGCTATCCTAGCGATTTTCATTAACAATCAAGCCAGTATTATTACAACTATCATCTATGACTTAATTATTCTCATCCTTGCTCTCTGGGATGGTATTAGAGTCAGACGCAACAAAGTAAAGATTACTCGCAAACCATTAGGGAAGTTATCTGTAGGAAAAGATAATCATGTAACTTTAGAAGTCACAACCCAACAACCAGCAATAATTCAAGTAAAAGATAATTATCCCCAAGAGTTTCCTGTTTCTAAAGATAGTCTGCAAGCAGTTTTACCTAGTAACACTAGAGAAACCCTAACCTATAATATCCACCCTAATAGTCGTGGTAAATACACTTGGGGAGATATCCAGATACGTCAACTAGGAAATTGGGGTTTAGCTTGGAGTCGGTGGAAAGTTGCAGCAAAACAACCAGTAGTAGTATATCCCGATTTAATCGGATTGCGATCGCTTACTATTCGTCTCACTCTGGAAAATACTGGTATGATGCGTCGTGCGAGAAGAATTGGCAATGGTACAGAATTTGCTGAGTTAAGAGAATATAGTCAGGGGGATGATATTCGTCTTATCGACTGGAAAGCCACAGCCCGTAAAAATCGTCCTCTAATTAAAGTCTTAGAACCAGAACAAGAACAGACCCTCTTCATCTTACTAGATCGCGGACGGTTAATGACTGCCCAAGTACAAGGTTTAAAAAGGTTTGACTGGGGAATAAATGCTACCTTGTCTTTGGCGTTAGCTGGGTTGAGTAGGGGGGATAAAGTAGGAGTAGCAGTTTTTGATCGAGATGTTACCACTTGGATACCACCAGAAAGAGGACAATCTCATCTTTCAAAACTAATCGAAAGTCTAACCCTATTGCAACCAGTATTACTAGAACCAGATTACCTTGGCGCGGTAACAAAAGTAGTAACCCAACAAACCCGTCGCGCTTTAGTAGTTGTAATTACGGATATTATAGACGTTACCGCTTCTACAGAATTATTAGGAGCAATGATGAAATTAACTCCCCGTTATCTTCCCTTTTGTGTAACTCTGGGCGATACCAAAGTTGATACCATTGCTCACACTACAACAGATAATATCAAAGATGCCTATTGCCGTGCTGTCGCTCTTGATTTATTGTCTCAAAGACAAACAGCCTTTGCTAGCTTGAAACAGAAAGGAGTCTTAGTTTTAGATGCACCCTGCGATAAGATTAGTGAAGAATTAGTAGATAGATATTTGAACCTCAAGGGGAGAAGTTTATTGTAGATTGTTAGTAGTTAGTAGTTAGTAGTTAGTAGTTAGTGGTTAGTGGTTAGTAGTTAGTGGTTAGTAGTTAGTGGTTGATTGATAAGAACTATTACTTGACTACTATTTCTCCTATCATCCCTGCTTCTTTATGTCCTTTAATAGAACAGTGTAATTCATATTTTCCTGATTTCATGGGAGTTAATACCCATTCTGCTACTGCTCCTGGCTTTAACTCTAATTCGTGAATTGCACCTTTAACTTCTACCTTTCCTGCTTGTACTTTTTTTGTCCAACTAGCATCAGCAAAATCTTTTGCAGTAAAATAGTGCTTCGTTGGACTAGGATTATCCAGAAGTAGCTGATATTCTTTTCCTGTTTCAAATTCTAAATTACTAGGGAAAAACTTTAACTCTCCTGCACTATTACCCAAACTAACTTTAACTGCTGTTAATTCTGGATTAGCTGACGCTGTTGGTAGCCATAATAAACTAAAAACCATGATAGCAATACAGTAAGCAGCTACCTGTTGCACAATCTTTCTGACTCTAACAAAATCAAGAATCTTCATTTTTCTTATTACATCGATATTGTATATAAAGATGGTAATTTTAAGTGGTCACTAGAATAAACAATATTTACAATATAAAATAATTATCCTCTCTACGCCTTTGCGTTACCCCCCTTCCTCCCTTAGAAAGGGAGGTGCTGAAGGCGGGGGGATTGGGGGTATCAAGGGGAGATTGTGCGCGATATTCTTCTACTAATATGAAATTAGTATAATCGTTACAAGCTCAACATTTAATCACCAATGAATCAAAAAGAAGGATTCAAACTTAGACTACTAAAAACTAGTATTCTAGGAATTAGTGCGTTCTATTTAGCCAGTTGTTCTTATTTATATTTACAACAAGATAATCTGATTCTTCAACCAAGTAAAAAGCTCCACTCTCATCCACAGGATAAAGACTTTAATTTTATATATCAAGACGTTTGGATTACTGTTCCTAATTCTCAAGATAAAATACATGGTTGGTGGTTTTCTGCATCAGCCAATAGTGAGACAATGAAACTAATTCCTAATGAGCCTCATAACCTTATCAAGAATCAAACCATATTATATCTTTGTGGCAGAGGCGGAAATAAAAGCTATTCTACTAACTTGGCTAAAGTTCAAGGATTACTACAATTAGGATTTAATGTATTAGCTATAGATTATCGTGGTTATGGTCAAAGTCAAGGAGACAACCCAACAGAATTAAAATTATATCAAGACAGTGAAGCTGCTTGGCAATATTTAACGCAAGAAAAAAAGATTGATCCTGAAACAATTACAATTTATGGAGAATCATTAGGGGGAGCAGTGGCGATAGATTTAGCACTCAAAAAACCTCAAGCCAAAGCTTTAATTGTTCAAAGTTCTTTTACTAGTATGAATCAACAAGTTCTCGATCTAAATATAAAAAAACTCAGACTATTTCCTCTAGAAATAATTTTAAATCAGAAGTTTGATTCTATAGGAAAAATCAAATCATTACAAATGGCAGTTTTATTTTTACATGGCATGAGAGATAATGTAGTGAAATATTATCATAGTCAAGCTTTATATGATGCTGCTCCTGAACCTAAACAATTATTTTTAATCCCTAAAGGAAACCATTTCAATATTTATCAACCCAAGAGCCATTCTTATTTAAGAGCTATAGCTAATTTTATGAAATTAGAGCCAACCCAAAAATAAACACTTTCTACTAAAAAGTAAATCTTTGTTATTTATTTAGGATTTTTATCGCTCAAATTATGTATTCTAAAGAATATTACTAGTTTTAAAATTCATATAGCCTAAATCAGCGATTTTATTCTTAGGCATTTATCAAGCGCAATTATTTAGTTAACAATGAATCTGGGTCAGTGGTGTGGTTTTATTTGTTTAATTATTGCTTTATTTGTTCTCTGGCAAATTCGTAATTTGCTCCTACTAGTTTTTACTGCTGTCGTATTGGCTACTGCTCTCAATCGTTTTGTCAAATGGCTACAGAAGAAGGGATTACACCGTAAAATAGCTTTACTGTGTGCCATAAGCTCAATAATAGTTTTTTTTATTCTCTTTATTTGGTTAATTGTTCCACCTTTTAGTCAGCAGTTACAAAAACTAATTGAAGAGTTACCAAAGGTTTGGGCAAAAATTGACTTAGAGGTAGAATTACTAGAAGCAAAGCTACCAGACTATTTACCGACCTTACCTAATCGCAGAGATTTATTAAGTCAATTACCACCACTACAAGAACTAATTAGCAGTTTTGTTGGTATCTTCTCCGATTCTCTCACAGTGTTACTGCAACTATTACTCATATTTGCTTTAACCATTATGATGTTGTCTAGTCCCCAAGGATACCGTCAAGCTTTATTAAGTTTATTTCCTTCTTTTTACCGCCGACGAGCAGATTATATTCTATCTCAGTCAGAAGAAGCATTAGGCAATTGGTTAAGAGGAATTCTGATTAATTGTTTATTTATTGGTATTGCTAGTGGGTTGGGTTTAGCAGTTTTACAAATCCGCTTAGTATTAGTTCATGCTCTACTAGCTGGCATTCTAAATTTTATTCCCAATATTGGCCCTGCTACGAGCGTTATCTTTCCTTTATCCATTGCTGTATTAGAAGCACCGTGGAAAATAGTAGCTGTTCTGATTTGGTACTTTATTATTCAAAATGTAGAAACCTATTGGCTTTCTCCTACAGTAATGGCGAGACAAGTTTCTCTGCTTCCTGCTGTCACTCTTACTGCTCAAATCTTTTTTGCTAAAACTTTTGGTATTATGGGCTTACTCTTGGCACTTCCGTTGACTGTAGTAGCTAAAACTTGGATTGAGGAAGCATTATTCAAAGATATTTTAGACCGTTGGGAACATAATAATCCCCCTAGAAACTAAGCAGTTACCATCTGATTAGTTTCTAGGGGGGATGGCAGGTAAATAATTTCACAAGCATTTGCTGTTGGAAATTATTTAAAAATTAATTCCTCTTTGACTTCCAGATTGAGAGCTTTCTGGATTCCTAATAGTTTAGTAAAACTAGCATTAGCATATTTGTTAGTTTCATCTCGTTGAACTTGCTGCTGCTTAACCTGTAAGATGTCCGCTAACTGAGCTTGAGTCCATCCGCGAATAATTCTCGCTTTAATTAGTGCTTCTGGTAATTGTTCAAAAGAATCTAATTTTAGACTCTTAATATCACCTTTTTTGAGTTCTTCGTATTCTTTTATTTCCCGCCTAAATACCTCAAGTTGATTATTGAGGGTATCTAGGTGGGCTTTCTGACGCAATTGCTCATTGCGATTTTCTGGAACAGGACTATTGCTAAGTTTAGCTTTAGCCTGTTCAAATTCTTTGATTTTGGTTTTAGTAATGCCGTATTGGCGTTCGTTCAAAATCATTGTTTAAAATCAATTCTAATAGTAAATATTATCTAGAGATATATCTCAACTATCCCCTTGGGATTACCATTACGGTCTTGTTGAAAAAAGTCTAGATGAGTTCGACCATCAATAGATGTTGGTGTATTTGCGGGAAACATTTCACCGCCATATTTAGTCTTTTGTGCAGCACAGTCATTGCCAATATCGAGTAAAACGGGGTCAATTTTCTCTAAAAGTTGAAAATCGACATCCTCATCATCCCAACAGACATCAAAATCGCCTGGAGTATTTTTACTCGTAGCAAAACTACCACCAATATAAATACGTTGACAACCTGCTTTTTTTAAGGATTTACAGGCTCTTTGTAATCCTGCGAATAGTTCTTGACGACGGGGGTTAAAAGCTAGTTTATTTTTAGCTTCCTCCCAAGTGCAAGTGTGAATTCCTGTGGGTAGATTTCCATCCTCATTAAACTTTGGTAAAACCATAATTTATCTTTGTTGTTTACTAATTGGTTCATAAATAAATCTCCGTTAATAATTTGAGCGAAATACATCCAATTGCTTGATCGGATAACTCAATAATACAACAATTTTGTTGTGTTGTGTTGTGTGAAACTTAAAAATAAGTAGTTATGCAAAATTAATTAGATAGTTTAGATAGGCAATCCGCAATCCGCAATCCGCAATAGTGAATGGGCGAATGTACTTTCTAATTTTGCTTGGGTACTTAACTACTCAATAAAATGGTTTTAAATTCAGCTATGCAACCAAACATCCTGGTTAACCGATATCTCGGTTGAGCTAGTGGTTATTAAGGCGATCTCTTTGTCTAAATAAAAAAATAGAGATAAAAAAAGAGGAATGGTTAAGTACCATTCCTCCAATTCAAAATCTATATTGATTTATTACAGTTGAGGTGCAAACTGTTCTTTTTCAGGAACTTCAGTGTATTCTGCAACTATTTGGCGGAATTCTTGACCATCAATAGTTTCTCTCTCAATGAGTAAATCTACTAAGCGATCGATTACTTCTCGGTTATCACGGATAATTTTTCGCGCTAGATTATGAGAGTGTTCGATGATCTGACGTACTTGGTCGTCAATACGAGAAGCAACTTCTTCAGAATATTCTGCACGGGACATTAAACCGCCACCGAGGAATACTTCTCCACCTTGTCCTTCCAGAGATAACGGACCTAGATCGCTCATTCCGAAGCGAGTCACCATCTGACGTGCCATTTCTGTAACTTGTTGTAAGTCACCACCAGCACCAGTTGTTACTTCGTCGTAACCAAAGATTTCTTCTTCTGCTGCGCGACCACCCATTGCACCAGCAATACGAGCCATTAACTGAGAGCGAGAAATCAAACCTTGTTCTTCGTTGGGAGTAAACCAAGTTAAACCTTGAGCTTGTCCACGAGGAATTAGGGTTACTTTCTGTACTGGGTCATGGTCTTTAACCACAGTACCAACGATCGCGTGACCAACTTCGTGATAAGCAATTAAACGCTTACTCTTACCATCTACTAGGGGAGTACCCTCCATACCAGCAACTACCCGATCTACCGCGTCGTCAATTTCAGACATGGTGATAGCTTCTTTACGTCTTCTGGCAGTGAGAATTGCAGCTTCATTAAGTAAGTTAGCTAAATCTGCACCAGAGAAACCAGGAGTCCGACGAGCGATCGCCTCTAAAGAAATTTCAGGAGCGATTTTTTTGTTGCGGGAGTGTACTTCTAAAATTTCTAAACGACCTTTAATATCAGGATTGTCAACCATTACCTGACGGTCAAAACGACCAGGACGCATTAAAGCGGAGTCTAGAACATCAGGACGGTTGGTTGCAGCAATAATAATAATGCCACTGTTACCTTCAAAACCATCCATCTCGGTGAGCAATTGGTTAAGAGTTTGTTCTCTTTCATCGTTACCACCACCGATACCAGCACCTCTTTGACGACCTACAGCATCAATCTCATCAATAAAGATGAGACAAGGAGCGTTTTCTTTAGCTTTCTTAAACAGGTCACGGACTCTGGAAGCACCAACGCCCACAAACATTTCTACGAACTCTGAACCAGAGATACTGAAGAAAGGTACACCAGCTTCACCTGCGATCGCCTTTGCTAGTAAAGTTTTACCAGTCCCAGGAGGACCAATCAACAAAACCCCTTTAGGAATTCTTGCACCTACAGCAGTAAAGCGTTCAGGCTGTTTAAGGAAAGTTACAACTTCTTGTAATTCTTCTTTAGCTTCGTCGATACCTGCTACATCATCGAACATCACGCCAGTTTTAGCTTCCATCTGGAACCGAGCGCGAGACTTCCCGAAACTCATTGCTTGACCAGGTCCTCCAGGCATATTATTGGAGCGACGGAACAAGAAAAATAAGGCAGAAATTAGGACAATAGGAAAAATTAAATTTCCCAGTAATCCCCACAATGCACCATCGTTAGTAACGGGATGATAATCAAATTTGATATTTGCTTCTCTGAGTTTGGCAATTAATTCTGGTGAGTTAGCAGGAAGATCGACTCTTAATCTTTGTAAGCGTTCGTCGATTTCAGGATCCATTGCTTGAACAATAGCAGTTCTGCCATTTTCATATAATTCAACACTGGCAACTTTTCCTGTATTCAGATAGTCCAAGAAACGACCATAGGTCATACGAGTGCTAGCTGTATTATTGCCGATGTTTCCAGTGTTTGTAGAGATACTTCCTTGAAACAGGAAAAATCCCACTATCAAAATTGGCAATGTCCAAAGTAATAAGGCTCTCCAAGAAAAATTTTTCATAAGCTAATTGTTGTTGAAGTTGAGTTTGGTTAATATTATTTATCAGTTTTTTAACCTGTGGGCTTTTCCCTTGATTTTGGGCTTTTCAAGCTGGCAGCTGTTGCACTTATTCTAATTTTTGTCAATATTTATTATTGCAAGCTGGCTTTAACTTAATTAAATTTAACGTAATTCTCATCTTTAAAGCAAGGACTTCCCATTGCAAGATTGCCTATTCCCTAGAACTAGCAAAGAACAAAAGCACTAATCAAAATCTAGATCAACACCTCTAAATTACGGTTTTTATCACTTCGATAAGTATAGGAAACAAGATACATTAGAGTCACAAGGTAAAGAAATATTAATAAGATTAACCAAAGACTTATGTTTGAATACTTCAATGAGAAAGCGATTAAAACAGTGATTCTGGCTCAAGAAGAAGCCCGACGCACAGGACATAATTTAGTAGGGAGTGAACATATACTTTTAGGGGTAATGGAGGAGGGGTCATCTGTTGCATCACAGGTATTAGAAGCTCAGGGGATTAAAACCAATCAAACTCGCAAATTAATCCAAGAGAAAGTTGGTAAAGGTGCGGGGTTTAGCCCTGCAAATATTCCTTTTACACCCAAAGTTAAGAGTATTTTTGAACGAGCTTTTCAAGAAGCACGTCAACTTAGTATCAACTATATCAGTCCCGAACATATTTTATTAGCGATCGCGAAAAAGAATGATACAGTAGCAGCTAAAGTATTGGTAGAACAAGGTCTAAATCTCGACCAACTAAGAACAGAAATTATTAAAAGACTAGGAGAAAAAGAAGCTGTCGGAGCAGGAGACAAGAAACGATTTAATGCTTTTGGTGTAGAGGATAATTCTTCAGCCCAACCCAAGTTAGAAGAGTTTAGTATTAATCTCACCAAATTAGCCAAAGAAGGAAAACTCGATCCTGTAGTGGGAAGAGAAACAGAAATTACTAGAGTTATCCAAATTTTAGGTCGTCGCACCAAAAATAACCCTGTATTAGTAGGAGAGCCTGGAGTAGGCAAAACTGCGATCGCAGAGGGACTAGCTCAGAGAATCATTACAGGAGAAGCACCAGAAACTTTAGAAGGCAAAGAAGTAATCAGTCTTGATATGGGACTATTACTATCAGGTACAAAATTCCGTGGTGAATTTGAAGAACGTCTTAAAGTCATTGTGGAAGAAGTGAAACAGGCTGGCAATATTATCCTGTTTATAGATGAAATCCATACCATGATGGGTGCAGGTGCAATGGGTGGTGCAATGGATGCTGCGAACTTGCTCAAACCTGCTTTAGCTAGAGGAGAATTACAATGTCTTGGTAGCACTACTCTCGATGAATATCGTCAATACATCGAAAAAGATGCAGCCTTAGAAAGACGCTTCCAAAAAGTCTCTGTAGGAGAACCTTCTGTAGAAGATGCGATCGCAATTCTTCAGGGATTACAGAAAACCTATGAAGATTTCCACAAAGTTAAATATAGTAACAAGGCTCTTACCGCAGCAGTAGAATTATCCCACCGCTATATCAGCGATCGCTTTTTACCAGATAAAGCCATTGATTTAATTGATGAAGCAGGTTCTAAAGTCCATTTGAGACATGCCATGAATCAGGGATTAGCAGACTCAGAAGTATTACCCATCAACCCTCAATCCCTAACTCCTGTAGTAGATGTCACCGAAATAGCGGAAGTAGTATCCGCTTGGACAGGAGTACCAGTCAATCAGATAGATGAAGTAGAATCAGAAACTCTACTTAATTTAGAAGCTCATCTTCACGAAAGAATTATCGGACAAACCGAAGCAGTCAAAGCAGTCTCTAAAGCCTTACGTCGCTCTCGTTCAGGTATCGGCGATCCGAATCGTCCTATTGCTAGTGTCATCTTTTCTGGTCCTACAGGAGTAGGGAAAACCGAATTAGCTAAAGCCTTAGCTACCTATATGTTCGGTGATGAAGATGCCATGATTCGCTTGGATATGTCAGAATTTATGGAATCCCACACCGTATCTAAATTAATCGGCTCACCTCCTGGGTTTGTAGGTTATGACGAAGGAGGACAGTTAACCGAAGCAGTTAGAAGAAAACCTTATGCAGTAATCCTCTTTGATGAAATTGAAAAAGCTCATCCTGATGTCTTTAATCTCTTCTTACAACTCTTAGATGATGGTCGTCTTACTGATGCTAGTGGTCGGGTAGTAAACTTCAAAAATACTATTATCATCATGACCTCTAACATCGGTGCAAAAGCTATCGAAAAAGGTGGAACAGGATTAGGTTTTGCTTTTGCTGAAGATAGAGGAGAAGCGGAATATCAAAAAATCTGCGACCGTGTTAATGATGAACTTAAAAACTACTTCCGTCCTGAATTTCTCAACCGTCTTGACGAAGTAATTGTCTTCCGTCAACTTACTAAATCTGAAGTTTCTGCGATCGCTAAAATCCTGTTAGGAGATATCTCTCAAAGACTCAAAGAACAAAGAGATATTGAAATAGAAGTAACCAAAGCCTTTACCGAAAAAGTAATCACCGAAGGATTCGATCCTAGTTACGGCGCAAGACCCCTAAGAAGAGCCATTATGAGACTTCTGGAAGATAGTTTGGCAGAAGCCATCCTCTCTGGTCAAATTAACGACGGCGATCGCACTTCAGTTGATGTTAATGAATTTGGAGAAGTTACCATATCTGCTATAACTCAACCAGTTTTTGCACCAGCCATCAGCTAATTTTGTAACATTTCCTCTCCCTTGTTAACCAAGGGATGAGGAATAAACGATAAAGGCTCGCGATTCATAAAAAGTAAGCAGTATGGTTACTTATTTGGCAATTTGCGACGTGAGAAAAGTATCCCAGAAATAAACGTCAATATGCCTAAAAGCAAGGACGGTTCTGGGGTTTGTTCCACTTCTGTCACTGTAATGCGTGCGACTTGATAGCCTGGTGCTTGAAAATCAGCATTGGCAAAAGAGAAGATCCCGTTATCAAAATCCAAGACACCTCCAGAGCCTGGTGGCATCAAGCCTGGATGGGGCTGAACTGTTCCACCCTCTACAATACCTTCACCAATGATTGGTAGTGTAAACGGAACACTGTTTAGACTCTCGTCATTGACTTCAGTTCCAGCATCCCAAACCTCAGTTCCTAAGAGGAGAAAGTCAGCTCCCAAGAAGTTCCCACTATCATCAAAGAGTTCAATAGCTGTCTGATCCTCATTACCAATAAAGGCATCATTGCTTGGGAAAAACATTGCAGCATAGCTAAGATAGCGATTTTGGTTGGGATCTACATTAAGGATTATTGAAGCGGTTTCACTAGGAAATGTTCCAATAATAGGGGTAGCAGTGAGCAAGTCTTGTAAACCGCCATTTGCACCAGCAGCACTAGCATTAAACAAACTAGCTAGAGTCAAATTTTGCTCAATGCCCAAATCTCCTAAATTATTAATACCTAAAGGGTTTAACAAATCAGGAGTTTCAAGTCCCGTGAGTCCTTCCTCAGCTATAATTTCAATACCTGTTGAGGCTGAAGTACCAAAATCAAAGGTATCAAAGCTACCATCATGAAGACCAACCCAGAGTGGAGTGATAAGAGCGCCATCAGTTGGGCCTAAATTCTCAATTGTGAGCTGCAAAGAAACAGCTTCAGCAGAAGTTGCCATGATCGCGGTTGAGCCAAGACCAGCCATTGTAAATATTATGAGTTGTGCTGGTTTAAAACCTCTAAATCTTTGATGTTGCATAAATACTTTTCCTGAATTCTTTATACAAAATCCTATATAAAATTTGATTCTGCATTCTGCATAATTAAGTTTTATACTAAAGTTTCTAATGTGATAATTCTCGATTTTTAGCGAGACTTAAATAAAAATTAATACCAAATAAAACTAATTCTGAAAAGTCAAGCTACATATGAAGAAGTGGGGAAGTGGGGCACCGAAGTATCCGCAATTCATGAATTGCGGATACATTACAAAGTCGATACGGACATCGCTTCGCACCCTTCACCGAACACGGTGAGCCGTGCTCCCGCTCACCCGTGTCCTCCTCTTTTGGCTTCAATACCTAGATATATTAAGTCTCCTCCCGGGGGGAA
>JAAUYH010221966.1_pt1 | contig 14638 bp, 11 predicted proteins | sample 7278061 | NCBI WGS metagenome assembly JAAUYH01 (sample SAMN14350203, study PRJNA611818) | marine sediment metagenome | isolation source: surface marine sediment (0.6m) | place: French Polynesia: Moorea | collected 2018-08
CCATTGAAGATGCTATTGGACGAGAAAAGCAGATAAAAGGTTGGTTAAGATCGAAGAAGGAACATTTAATTAATGAGTTTAATCCAGAATGGAGATTTCTAAATAATGAAATATAGAGAAGAATCTTTTTCATTTTTCGAGATTCTTCGTTGCACTCAGAATGACAAGTGAATGGAAATGTCATTCTAAACGCAGTAAATTGTAGTGAAGAATCTTTTTCATTGCGTGAGATTCTTCGTTTCACTCAGAACGACAAATGAATGGCAATGTCATTCTGAACGAAATGAAATGCAGTGAAGAATATCCATTAAGCTAAAAACTTTAGGTACAATCGATGGCGCAACACAATGAACTCGGCAAGAAAGGTGAACAACTAGCATTGGAGCTTCTTGAGAAAAAAGGATATACCATTTTAGATAAGAACTGGCGTTACCAAAAAGCAGAAGTTGATATTATTGCGCAAAAAGGAAACACCCTTGCTATTGTTGAAGTAAAAACACGGTCTGGAACTGATTTTGGTAGCCCCCAAGATTTCGTTAAGCCTAAAAAGATCAAATTACTGGTCGCTGCAATAGATGAATATGTGACTTCCAAAGACCTGGATGTTGAGGTACGCTTCGATATTATTGCTATTATCAAAAATGGAGGGAGTTTTTCAATAGAGCATTTTGAGGATGCTTTTTACCATTTTTGAAAATGTGTCTTTCATACTTTAATTTTTTTACGAATCACATCATTAGTTTTTTATTTATGCTAACTATGAATTCTATGAGATGATTTATTTTCTATTGAAAAAAGCTTTTAACTCCTTCACATCATCGGGTTTGCTTAAAATCAATTTTTGCGGGTCGAGCAAATAAAGAGAAGGTGTCGAACTTACGCCGTATGCATTAGCAAACTTGTTTTTCCATTTGTCCTTACCGTAAATGTGCGTCCATTTCGGGTAGTTGGTTATTACTTTTTCCCAATTCACCGTACTTTGTTCATCTTCTAAACCAACAGCAATTACGTCAATATGTGGTTTATCTTTCAAATAATCCTTTAGAAGGGGTAACTCCTTCAAACAATGCGAACAACCTGAACTCCAAAAGATCACTAAATAATTTGAGTACCCACTTAATTTATGAAGTGTTTTTTGCTGACCATTCTCCTCCCATAAGATATTTGGGGCAATATTTCCTAAGGCCGTGCGCAATTGTCCTTTAACATCATTGATAAACCCGGCATCTTGGAGTTCTTTTGGTAACCTCAAATAGTGGTTTAACACAAAATTGGTCATCGCTACATCTTCCCGTTTTGCGAAATTAATTAGCAGGCTTTCCAGTACCTCTTGAGATAGTGTCCTATTGGTTTTTACTTTTTCAAGCACATGATCTATAGCGTCCTTTCTTAGTCTAGCCTGTGTTTCCGAATCATCGGCACGATTCAGATAAAAGATGAAATCATTGATCTTATCGTGTTTGAAGGTGGAATTGTCTAACTCGGCGCTATTAAAATCAATATGATCAAAAAAATGTTCTTGCGTTTCTTTTAAATAGTCTTCAGGTTTCTTGAGAGGGCTACTAGGATTGTATCGAGCACTTGACTTAATAAAATGATAGGCCAAAGTTCCTTGAGACTGCTCCTCAAAATGATTTTGAACAGTTTGTATACGATCATATCTTTTCTGATACAATATACCGATCGCACCATTGGCATTGGGTTTAAAATAATCTATTTGCAAAGAATCCAATGCCCGCTGAGGTTCAGCAATGGCTCGTAAATAGTCAAAATACAACTTATTATTTTTTGATTTTGAAAACTGTACAAGGCTATTAGGGTGTTTTGGGTGAAAGTTAAATTCAATATCTTCATTATCATAGATCACATCCACAAACAGTTGACTCTGGTTGTCATAAATCAACCGGTAGATGCCACTGGAGGCATTCTTAGGAATGGTAATTTCAAAAGCGCCTTCTTTTATAGAATCGTAGGCTATAAAATCTTGCTTGGCCCCTTGCAATTTGTATAACAGTATCCAGGGATAATTTTCTACCGGGTGCATTTCACCTTTTATGGTGTGCTGTGCCTGTGTAGTAAAACTGATAAGAATAAGAACAACCAGTAACTTTCTCTTCATAGTAGGGGATTTACAAAAACTGCACCAAAAATACGTTTTTAAATCAATTACAGTACATTTGCTCAAAACCGAATTTTTATGAGTTTTCAAGATAAAGTGGTTTGGCTCACTGGCGCTTCTTCAGGGATAGGAAAGGCAACTGCCCTCGAGTTGTTAGCTCAGGGTGCCAACCTCATTATTTCGTCAAGAAATACTAAAAAATTAGAAGAAGTAAGGGCGCTGTGTGAGTATCCCGATAAGGTAAAAATAATACCGGTTGATCTTGATGATTACGAACATATGAACACCCTGGTAGAAGAAGCCATTTCCCTTTTCGGGGAAATTGATATACTCATTAATAATGGTGGTATTAGTCAACGTTCACTTGCCATCGATACGGGAATGACAGTTGATATGCGACTTTTTAAGACCAATTATTTCGGAACCGTAGCCTTGAGTAAAGCGTTACTACCTTACTTTTCAGCTAGAAAACAAGGTCATATAGTGGTGGTCACTTCAGTAGTAGGGAAGCTGGGAACTCCGTTACGATCCTCATATGCAGCCTCTAAACACGCCTTGCATGGTTTTTTCGATAGTTTGCGTGCAGAAATCTATGCTGATAATATTACAGTGACCTTGGTATGCCCGGGGTATGTAAATACTGCTATTTCCATAAATGCCTTAACAGGAGATGGCTCACCGCAAAATAGTATGGACAAAAAAACAGCATCTGGATTGGCCCCCGATTACTTTGCTAAAAAAATGTTGAAAGCGATCAAAAGAAAAAAGCACGAGGTTGTCATTGGAGGTTTTTTGGAAAGGCTATCAGTCTACGTAAAACGCTTTTTTCCAAGGGTGTTGGCAACGATGATCCGTAAATTGGCAGTGACCTAAAGTGCTTCCGATCTTTGGACATTCTTTTCGCTATATTTGTAATCCTCACTTTTAAAAGACCGACTTCATGAATGTATTTTCTTCTGATAAACTCGAACAATTTTTACCGAAAGTCAAGACTATTTTAGAAGAAAATTTATTTCCATTGGAACAAGCGTATTTGCATCAGTCTTTTAGCGCGGTCGAACCTGAATTGAATAAGGTTAGAGGCTTAATTAAGGAGCAAGATTTGTGGAATCCGCATCTATCAGAACATCATGGCGGATTGGGTTTTAACCTCGTGGAATTCGGCCAGATCAGTGAATTATTAGGGCGATCACCGTACGGGCATTACTGCTTTAATTGCAATGCACCCGATATCGGCAATCAGGAACTCTTGCTAGGCTATGCTTCAGAACATATCAAGTCACTATTTTTGGAGCCACTATTGAAGGGAGACATCCGAAGTTGTTTTGCAATGACTGAGCCAGAATTTGCAGGCTCCAACCCTGTAAATATGGGTACAACAGCTGTTAAAAGAGGTGACCATTACATCATCAATGGGCGAAAGTGGTTTACTACCTCAGCCGATGGCGCGTCGTTTGCAATCGTTATGGCCAATACAAATCCCGGCGCAGAAAACAAGTATCAAAGAGCAAGTATGTTAGTGGTGCCAACTACTACCAAAGGATTTCATTTAAAACGAAATATTTCCATCATGGGCGAACCCAATGATACATATTTCAGTCATGCCGAACTCGAATTCAAAGATTGCAAAGTTCCAGCGAAAAATTTAATTGGAAACGAAGGAGATGGCTTTTTATTAGCACAGCAGCGATTAGGCCCAGGTAGGATTCATCATTGTATGCGATGGATCGGTATTTGTGAACGTTCCTTTGATCTCATGTGTTCCAGAGCGGCGACCAGAGACCTGGGCAATGGTACAATGCTTGGTAGCAAACAAACCATCCAAAACTGGATTGCCGAATGCCGCGCAGAGATCGATGCCTCAAGATATATGGTGTTGCATACCGCCCAAAAGATCGATGAAGTCGGCACTAAAGCAGCACGACTGGAAATTTCAACGATCAAGTTTTATGTTGCTAATGTGCTTATGAAAGTGCTGGATAGAGCGATTCAGGTACATGGAGCTTTGGGTATTACTGATGATACGATATTATCATTTTACTACCGTCATGAACGGGGCGCACGGATTTATGATGGACCAGATGAAGTTCATAAATCAACACTGGCAAGACAGATATTAAAAAACTACGGACTAAATACAAATCGATAAATGACCAAACCAATTGACAGTGCTGTTGAAGTTCGCAGGGGAGAGGAATTAGACATTCGGAAATTAAATGACTACTTGAGGGATAAGATTCCTTCATTAGAAACAATTAAGGAGGTCAAACAATTCCCGGGGGGCTTTTCAAACCTTACGTATTTACTTTCAGATGGACAACAGGAGTACGTGTTACGCAGACCTCCTTTCGGGGCCAATATAAAATCGGCACATGATATGAGCCGTGAGTTTAGAGTTTTAAGTTTATTGGAACCGGTTTATAATAAAATTCCAAAGCCATTGATTTTCTGTGAAGATGAATCGGTCATCGGTTCACCATTTTATATCATGGAACGTGTGAAAGGGATCATTCTCAGAAATAAAATACCCAAAGGACTGGAACTGACAAAACAACATTTTAAGCAACTATCTCATCAAACGGTTGAAAACCTCGTAAACCTGCATAGTCTTGAATTAAAAAATTCAAGTTTAATTTCTTTAGGAAAACCGGAGGGTTACGTAGAACGACAGGTAGAAGGGTGGATTAAACGCTATTTTAAAGCGGAAACTGATGAGATCAAATTCATGAATGCTGCCGCTGAATGGATGCAGTCCAATATTCCGAATCAAAGTCAAACCGCTTTTATACATAATGATTATAAATATGATAACCTGGTATTGGATCCCGATTCGCTGCACATTAGAGCAGTGCTAGACTGGGAAATGGCCACGGTGGGCGATCCCTTGATGGATTTAGGAACATCATTAGCTTATTGGGTCGAAGCAAAAGATCATCCCGCTTTACAAGCGTACAACCTTACCTGGCTTGAAGGGAATTTAACCCGCCAGGAAGTTGTTGAAACCTATGCTGGGCTGAAAGGAATTAATGTCGATGATGTACTCTTCTATTATATCTTTGGTAGTTTCAAGTTAGGCGTCATTGCTCAGCAGATTTATGCACGCTATAAAAAAGGTTATACTAAGGATGATCGCTTTGCCATGCTTATTCATTTGGTTAAAGCCTGTGGTGGCAATGCAATGAGCGCAGTTAAGTTTAACAGGATTAACAATTTTTATTAGTGAAGACTTTACAAGATATAAAACATGTTCTGGTATTAGGCAGCGGTACCTTGGGGCTGCGGGTAGCATTAGCCTGCGCACTGAATGATTATAATGTAACTGTTTATGATATCAAAGAAAAGGCTTTTGAACAGGCGTTACGTATACAGAACGAGCTCATAGGTCAATTAGTGAAGAGCGAGAGAATATCAAAGGAAATTGCTGAGCAGGCATTGAAAAATCAAATTTTTACAACAAATGCTCAAGAAGCTGCGACGCACGCTGACTTAGTGAGTGAGTCAGTTACAGAAGATTTGGAACTAAAGAAAAAAGTTTGGGCAGAGTTCGGTGAATTATGCCCGAAACACACGATATTCACGACGAATACCTCCTATTTAATTCCGTCTTTATTTGCTCAGGAAACCGGCAGGCCTAACCTGTTTTGCGCTTTGCATTTTCACGATGTTTTTTATGCCAATGTGGTGGATATCATGCCGAACCCGCAGACGGAAGATTGGATCATTCCGTTACTCAAAGAATTTGGTCAAAGTATCCAGCAGACACCGGTGATCATTAGACGCGAATCTCCGGGTTACATTTTTAATGCCATGTTGATGGCATTGATTGGTGCTGCGGGTGCTCTGGTAACCTTTGATGTATCAAGCATTGAAGATGTTGATCGATCTTGGATGGGAAATTTTAAAATGCACATGGGACCATTTGGAATCTTAGATGAAATCGGCCTGGATACAGCCTGGCATGTCACCAGTAACCTAAAAGATGAAAAGAGCAAACGCTTTTCTAAGTTGTTGAAACACCACGTAGACCAAGGCAAACTGGGCAAAAAAGTAGGCGAAGGATTTTATTCGTATCCAAACCCGAGATTTCAAGAGGAAGGCTTTATAAATGGTTAAATTTTAGTTAGTGCTTCCAGTGCTATTTGTACAGATGTGATATTGTCAAAGGTCAATAATAATCGCAATCCCTGTTTGGTTTCTTTCTCTTTCATTTTACAATTACGCGTATGTTGCTGCACATATTGAAGAATTTTGGTGAAGGTATCACTTTGATAAAACGGCGATTGTTGATCAGCTACAAAGTACCCGATCATTTTTCCTCTTTTTAAGATCAAGCGCGTGAAGCCTAATTTTTTTGCGATCCATTTTAATCGAACGCTATTCAAAAGATCCTGCGCTTGTGGTGGTAATTCCCCGAAACGATCGATAAGGTTTTGCTGAAATTCTAAAAGTTCTTCTTCGTTTTTTAACCCACTTAATTCTTTATATAAATTCAAACGCTCTTTAATGGCATTGATATAATCGTCTGGGAATAAGACCTCAAAATCAGTATCTATTTGTGTTTCTTTTACAAACTCCTTTGGTCTAGCGTCATCTTTGTAAAGAGCCCTAAATTCATTTTCTTTGAGTTCTTCAATGGCCTCATTCAGAATTTTTTGGTAGGTCTCAAATCCGATATCATTAATAAAGCCGCTTTGCTCACCGCCCAATAGATCACCAGCACCGCGAATCTCTAAATCTTTCATGGCGATGTTGAAGCCACTGCCCAGGTCAGAGAATAACTCTAAGGCTTGAATCCGTTTTCTCGCTTCATCCGTCATCATATGGTACGGCGGTGTAATAAAATAACAGAAGGCCTTTTTATTTGAACGCCCTACACGTCCACGCATCTGATGGAGGTCAGACAACCCGAAATTATTGGCATTATTGATGAATATGGTGTTGGCATTGGGAACATCCAGTCCACTTTCTACAATAGTGGTGGACACCAAAACATCAAATTCATTATTCATAAACGAAAGCATTAATTGCTCCAGTTTTTTGCCTTCGAGTTGACCATGACCAATTCCAATTTTTGCATTCGGTAATATGCGCTGTAGCATCCCTGCGACTTCTTTGATGTTTTCGATACGATTATGAATGAAAAATACTTGCCCACCTCTTGAAATCTCGTACTGAATGGCATCTCTGATGATCTCTTCGCTGAAGCGGATAACGTTCGTTTCCACAGGATGCCTGTTAGGAGGTGGTGTATTGATAACCGATAGATCACGAGCAGCCATCAAAGAGAATTGCAATGTACGTGGAATAGGTGTTGCCGTCAACGTAAGCGTATCTACATTTTCTTTTAGGGTCTTTAATTTATCCTTTACAGAAACACCGAATTTTTGTTCTTCATCGACAATAAGCAGTCCTAAATCCTTAAAGATTACATTTTTATTGACCAGTTGATGTGTACCTATTATAATATCGATGCTTCCATTTTTTAATCCTTCCAATACGCCGGTTCGTTGTTTGGCAGTACGGAAGCGATTCAGGTAATCGATGGTCACCGGAAAGTTTTTTAAACGTTCACCAAAAGTCTTAAAATGCTGAAATGCCAAGATGGTGGTGGGCACTAAAATGGCCACTTGTTTACCATTGTCAACAGCCTTGAAGGCAGCACGAATGGCGACTTCTGTTTTTCCGAAACCTACATCCCCGCAAACCAAACGGTCCATGGGCTGTTCGTTTTCCATGTCTTGTTTGACATCTGCAGTAGCTTTCGACTGATCAGGGGTATCTTCATACATGAAACTTGACTCCAACTCGAGCTGCATATAGCTATCGGGATTATAGGCATAACCCTTTTGCATTTTTCGCTTGGCATATAGTTGAATGAGGTCATAGGCGATTTCCTTAACTCGTTTTTTGGTCTTTTGCTTCAGTTTTTTCCAAGCACCTGAACCCAATTTAAAGAGTTTGGGCACTTTTCCATCCTTACCATTGTATTTCGAAATTTTATGGAGCGAATGTATGCTGATGTATAAGACATCGCGATCGCCATAAATTAGTTTGATGGCTTCCTGTTGCTTGCCCTCAACATCTATTTTTTGAAGTCCACCGAATTTACCAATCCCATGGTCGATATGGGTAACATAGTCACCAATCTCCAAGGTATTGAGTTCCTTTAAGGTAATGGCCTGTTTTTTGGCAAAACCACTCTTTAAACGGAATTTGTGATAACGTTCAAAAATCTGGTGATCGGTGTAGCAGGCAATGTTATGTTCTTGGTCAATAAAGCCCTGAAAAAGTGGAAATACAACGGTGCTGTAAGATACTTCTTCATCGATGTCTTTGAAAATATCCTCAAAACGTTTGGCCTGCTGTTCATTGGAACAGAAAAGATAGTTTTTAATGCCATTTCCGGTATTTTGGTTGAGGTTTTCGATCAGGAGATCAAATTGTTTGTTAAAGGATGGCTGAGGAGAAATATTGAATTCAATCTGTATTGTTTCATTCCGAACTTGTTTCGGAATCACATCACGAGATGCTGAAACAAGTTCAGCATGACGACCACCACCGAATTCAACCAAACCATATGCGTCAAGTTGTTCTTTTATGAGTGTACCATCACAAAATAGTTCCTTTGGTTCAGAAAGCTTTAGCTCTCCCTTTATTTCTGTGAATGCGATCTGTGCTTTTTTGAATAATTTGTTCAATCGGCTGTACAATAGCTCCTTATTTTTCGAGAAAATGACGGTTTTATTGGATATATACTTTAAAAAACTCTCCCGTTTTTCTTGTAAATGTTTGTTTTCAACATTGGGCAGGATACTGATCTTTGTATGTTTATCGGTGGAGAGCTGTGTTTCGACATCAAAAGTTCTGATGCTGTCCACCTCATCACCAAAAAACTCAATGCGATAGGGTTCTTCATTAGAAAAGGAAAAAACATCAATAATACCACCACGAACGGCAAATTCTCCAGGTTCAGTCACAAAATCCACACGATTGAACTGGTATTCAAATAATGTTTCATTGACAAAATCTAACGATACCTGTTCGCCAACACTTAATTTTAAAGTATTTCTTTCCAGTTCACTTTTAGTCACTACTTTTTCGAATAAAGCGTCGGGATAACTCACAATAACTGCCGGTTTCTTTCGAGAATTAATGCGGTTCAAGACCTCTGAGCGCAATAAAATATTGGCATTATCTGTTTCTTCGATCTGGTAGGGCCGACGATACGAACCCGGGTAAAAGAGTACATTTTTATCACCAAGCAGCTGCTCAAGATCGTTGAGATAATACGCAGCTTCTTCCTTGTCATTAAAGAGTAATAGGTAGGGTTTTTCAAGCTGTTTAAAGGTTGCCGAGATAAGAAAAGACAATGAAGACCCGGCCAAATGCCGAAGGTATAGCTTTTGGTTTTCCTGTTGAAGATGTCGAACCAGCTCCCTGACCTTAGGGGCTTGTTCATAAAGCGAAACAACAGCTTGTTTGCTCAAACGCTAAAAATTTTGGCAAAGATAAACTTCTAAAGGCAATTTTAAAGATATGTTTATTATTTATTTGCACTTAATGATATATCAAATTTTTTTGTATCAAATGAATGATTATGGACTTTTCTCAAACATATCAGGTGCTGCATTCGATTGAAAACGCTTTGAAATCTTATAAAAGGGTGGCACAACAGAACATTAGGACTATTGATGACACCATCACTGTCGATCAGATGTCACTATTGCAACAGATCAAGAACAATCCTAACACACCTCAATCACAACTCGCGGCTGCACTTTTAAAGGATTATGCCGCTATTACGCGAATGGTAGATTTACTAGTAAAGAACAAGTACATCAAACGAAAAGGCAATGAGTACGATCGTAGACGTAATACATTATTATTGACAGATAAGGGGGAGAAAGCCTTAAAGAAATTAAAATCAGTCTTAAAAACAAATCATGAGATTGCCATGAAAAACTTCAGCAATTATGAACTTGATCGCCTGGATAAACTGCTTCAAAGGCTTATTGTCAATTGCAGTTAAACTCTGAGTGCAGTTATAAGAGGGAAAGCACTACAAAATTGCGGGTAGTAACTTATGGAATGTTAAAGCTGCTACATGCTTAATGTTAATTTTTAAAGTTTCCGTCAAATTGTTATAAAAAGGTAGTAATTTTAGTAGCATGGCTGGTTCGATGGAAATAAGACTTCTGAAAAGAACCCTTCTGGCAGGGCTTATTTTAATTGGCACAAATGCCTTTACGCAAGAACAGGATATTGCTAAAGATAGTACCCGAGTATTTAAACCAACAGTCACGCTTACTGATTTCGCCCATAAGACTTTTGGGAGTTGGGAGCAGCATTCAGACTTCACAATAAAGTATAGTTTAGACCCACAATTATCACTCGAATTGCAAGGGTTTTTTGACACTTATATTTTTGAGGATGTTTTTAAAGCACCAATTATAGGAAGAAAGTATATTTCCAAGAAATGGAATGTTTTTTCAGGTATGGAAGTTGAAGCAAGTAGACAGTTATTAAAGAATAATTCGTGGACGTCTCCTATGTTAAAGACGAAAAACGGATTAGGCTATGATATAAATACCAATTTTCAGCTTCAATTGTCGCACGATATGCAATTTAATAATGCCAGGCCTGGAGCTTATAGCTTTCCTAAATTACTCTCCTTTAGAGGAAAATTGAAATTCTAATTAATTAAAACAATCTACAAGCTTTTCAAAATCCGCTTCAGTATTATACAGATTCGGCGAGATTCGAATAGCATTGCCTCGAAATGAAACGTAAATGTTGTTTTGAGTAAACTTAGCTTTTAATTTTTCAAGGTCTATGTGTTCCGATAGATAAACACCAAATAAATGTTTTGTTCTGTAATTATCATGTTCAACAAAGCAACCCTTATTTCTTAGTTGCTCAATGGCTTGTTTTGAAATGGCTTCACAATACTGCTGAATATTTTCCGGTCTCCATTCTAATAATTGCTGAATACTTTTTATCAGCATAGGTGTATTGATAAAATTAGAAGATTCGCCCATGTTATAGCGTCCTGCCTTCGGTTGATACCGTGATTCATAGTTGACCAATCCGGCAAAATCTTCACTGTTGTGACGATTGATCCAGTTTTCTTCTATGGGCTCACCCTCATTAAAATAATCAGAATAATAGGCCATTCCCATTGAATAAGGGCCAAGCATCCACTTATAGGCAACGGTAATCAGTGCATCAGGCTGAATTTCCTTCACTGAAAACGGAGCCGCACCGATGAATTGTGAACCATCAATGATTAAAAGAGCATTATACTGCTTAGTCTTTTTTCTGATTGCTATAAGGTCGTACAAAGTACCATCAGCCCAATGTGCTGGAGGCATTGCCACTATCGCTGTTTTGGAAGAAATACCGTTTAGCATGTTTTTATTCCAAATATTAGCACGATTTTCGCCAATCTTTGGAGCACGTATAACCTTGACTGTCGCGTTATTTTGTTCTGCAAGTTTTTGCCATATGTACACATTGCTTGGAAACTGCTCATCTATCAACAAAATTTCATCTCCTGCCTTTAATTTTACATTTTTGGCTACCGTTGCCAATCCATAGGAAGCTGATGGGATAATAGAAGTATTCCTATAATCGGGAGCGTCGATAAACCGTGCAAACAGTTCTCGCAGGCGCTTTGTATGTGTAAAAAAATCTTCAGCCTTAATTTGATAAGGCCTACATTTTCGTGTAACGGCTTCGTGACCAGCCTTTTCAACAGATTTCAAGGAGGGTGACATATAAGCCCCGTTTAAATAGGTCACATGATCTTCTAATCTGAATTTATCTTTCTGGCAGCTGAGCATTTGTAGTGTTTCCATGCTCAAATATACTTAATGTATGCGATAACGGAGACCGATAAATCCTCTAATGCCTTGATTAGGCGCATACACGTAGGAAGGATCAAAGGTCAAAGCATAAGGATTTTCAGCGGTGGCAATCACATTGCCATTAGCGCTGAATTCCACATTTTCATCAAAAGGATCATCGGCCCTGGCAATTAAAAACGGATTCCCCTTATTAGGCGTCCAATTCAGTAAATTCTTAATACCACCATAGACCTCAAAGTTTTGCAATCCTTTATAGGTAAATTGAATGTTTTGGATGCTCCAGGTTGGTGAGTATTCTGAACGAGGGTCTGAGTCACTTAACAATGGTAAACGCATCGGGCCATAGATATTTCCGGTATAATCAATGGTTAGTCTAGGCTTAAAAAATTCATAGGAAACTGACCAGGTACCGGTGAATCGCTCGGTCAAAATTTGGCGTGTTTTAATACCATCTTCGGTCTTTGAAACTTCCTGGAGTGTAGCACCCAACAATACTTTGAACCCATTACCAAAATCAGCATCGATATTTGTGCTCACACCATAAGTCGTGGCATAACCATTCAAATTATTATAAATTATTTGATTCGGATTGGTATCATAATCCGGTAAAATGATATTGGTGAAATACGTATACCAAGCCGACGAGTCAAAGGCTAACGTCATCCCATTTTTGGTATACCATTTTTTTAAGAAATTGGCATTGACATTATAGGAGCACTCAGGTTTTAAAGCAGATTCGATAATGACATCCCGCGATCCTGTTAAAGCGGCATGTTCTTCAGTGAATAGATTCACTACCCGAAAACCAGTTCCCGCATTAAGTCTAAATACAGAATTTTCACTGGGCTTGAATTTATAAGCCAACCGTGGAGTAAAAATATTGCCATGGCGATCGTCATAGTCATAGCGTGCTCCTAAAAGCAAGGTATTTTTCTCGTTAAATTTGATTTCATCCTGCACAAAAAGAGAGGGAATGACAAGTTCATCTATTTCGGTGGTGGCAGGGGTATTATCATCATAATAATTGTAACGCGCAGCAGCACCGATAAGCAGATCATGATTTTTGATTTTTTTATCCCAGGTGAATTGTGTAAAACCGATCCGTTGTGTTGCTATATACGGTACATTTCCGTAAACAGAGTTTTGATCATGGTCGGTATAAGAAAAAGACAGCAACATTTTTTCGGTTGTAGGCAATTGATAGTTGGCTAGTAGTTCATAACGTGTTGTATAAATGCTTTCACCATAAACCTGGTCACCTCCACGAAATGATCTGTCCCATTGTAACTCTCCGCCCCATCGGTCTTCATAAAAGAAACGTCCGGCCACCGAAAATACCCGATCTTCTTTTCGTTTGAAATTCCATTTCTGAAAAACAGAAAGACGATCTTGCAGTGTTACATCGGTGAAATTGTCGTTGTTATCATCAATGGGGTTATCATATTTATAATAGTTGGCTCCGAGCAACATTGATGAATTTTTACCGATTGCAGCTTTGAATCCCAGATCAAAATTGGTCTCTAACCATGAGGAGCTATACGCATCTATAAAAACTCTTGGCGCATTGTCAGGGTGTTTGGTAATGATATTTATAAGACCGCCTACGGCTTCGCTTCCGTATAGTGACGAGGCCGGGCCTTTTACGATTTCAACTTGTTCAATCAATGAATTTGGAATGCCTGAAAGCCCGTAAACGGTAGACAATCCACTTACAATAGGCATTCCATCTATTAACACCATTGTATAAGGGCCTTCTAAACCATTGATGTGGATATCGCCGGTATTGCAAACATTGCAATTGAGCTGCGGCCTTACCCCATTTACATTTTGTAAAGCTTCGAAAATATTCGGTGTTGGATTTCTCTTTAAAAATGCGGGCGTGTATACCTCCACTGGTACGGGGCTTTCCAATCGGCTAACTGCTTTTAATGTTCCGGTAACTACTACTTCATCCAAAGCAGATGAGGCCTGTAACTCAAAATTAACTTTTAACGGTTCATCGGTAAGTTTTATGGACTTTTTCGAAGAAGTATACCCAGTAAAAGAAGCCATAAGCGTATAACTACCCGGTTCGATATTGAGGATTTCATAATAACCGTTTTCATCGGTCACTGCACCCTTATCTGATTTTGTCAAGTAGACATTTGCAAAGGGTAAAGGATTTCCTTCGGTTAGAACATAGCCGCTAACAGACAATTGTTGCCCCCAGGTCAAGCTTATTGAAATTAATGCTACTATAAGAAAACCTCCACGCATATAAACCTTAAATTTTATGCAAATATAAATTATTTTTTAGACAAGACTAAAAATTATTTTTTATTTAGTTAAAATCAATATATTTGTCCTGCTAAAAAACTGGTATGTTCACACTTTCTGAAGAAAATTACCTCAAAGCAATTTATCATTTAGAAACAGCTTCTAAAAAGGGTATTTCAACAAATGCTATTGCTAAAAAGCTCGATACCAAGGCGTCTTCAGTGACGGATATGATTAAAAAATTATCTGAAAAGAAGGTGGTTGATTATAAGAAATACCAAGGTGTAACCTTAACAGATTTAGGAAAAAAAGCAGCAGCTAATATTATACGAAAGCACCGTCTTTGGGAGGTTTTTTTAGTAAAGAAACTTAATTTTTCATGGGATGAAGTGCATGA
>JAAUYH010017492.1_pt1 | contig 14636 bp, 13 predicted proteins | sample 7278061 | NCBI WGS metagenome assembly JAAUYH01 (sample SAMN14350203, study PRJNA611818) | marine sediment metagenome | isolation source: surface marine sediment (0.6m) | place: French Polynesia: Moorea | collected 2018-08
ACTAACGATTCATGGTCTTGGCCCGTTGCGTCAATGAGCGCCTTCCAGTAGATTACTGTGATAGCGCGATCGCTGACTGGGAAGATAAGCAGTTTGCTGTAAAGTTTGGCGCTTCAGTCGAAATGAACCCGTGATGTTGATGCGACTGAGGAAATCTAGATCATGGGAGATGACCCAAAGGGCGCTTTGATAGTCGTTGAGGGCATTTACCATTTGGTCGACGGTTGTAATGTCCAAATTATTGGTGGGCTCATCTAGAATCAATAAATCGATTTCTGCAATCGTAATCATCGCCATCGCCAATCTCACCAACTCTCCACCGCTTAGTACGGATGCAACCTTATACACATCATCGTTAAAAAACAGAAAATGCCCCAGTTGTTGCCGCAACAACTGATAGTTGAGAGCAGGATTTGCTCGTTGCATATTTTGAAGTACGGTTTGGGTGCGATCAACACACCCATAGCTCTGGTCTAGATAGACAGTTTGCATGTCTGCACGTCGAACTTCACCGCCCTGGAAAAAGGCTGACGTTGATTCAAGTCCCAAAATGGCTTTCGCCAAGCAGGATTTACCCGAACCGTTGATTCCTGCAACGGCAATGCGATCGCAACTCGAAACGCGAAGCTCAATATCCTTGAGTAATAATCGATCCCCGACCCAAAGGTTCGCATGGTTGATTTCAATTAAATCTCTGTGTTTTTGGCTGTTTTCCTCCAGTTGAATACTCGTTGCTTTATAGGTTCTAATCTTTGTTTCCGCCACTTTTTGAGTAGCGGCGGCAATCGCCTTATCATGTTTGATCTTCAGCTTCCCCGCCGCCGCCTCAGCTTGGCGCTGTAAATTTCCTGCAACGATGGGCGGCATCCCCCCCCTAAGTGCTTTCCGCCGCCCATTACGACGCGACTGGTGCGCCCGTTTCTGCTCGTTTAAAGCCGTTGCCTTGGTCCGTTTCAATTCCTTCCGCGCTGTTTCATGCGCCTTCACCTTCGCAGCCTCTTCTAGCTGTTTTTGCTGCCGATAGTACGAGAAATTTCCCCCATAGACCTGCAATCCTGCCGGGGTGAGTTCCCAGGTGGTTTTAGCCACTTGATCCAGAAAGAAGGGTTTGTGCGAAACAATCACAAACGCCCCCTGAAACTGACAGAGAATCTGGCGGAGGTCTTCAAGCGCCCAGTAATCTAGATGATTAGTCGGCTCATCCAAAAATAAGAGATCGGGCGATCGGGATAAGCCGACAGCCAGCAATAGCTTAGACAATTCTCCGCCGCTGAGCGTTTGCATCGGTAGAGATAAATCCAGAGTTAAGCTGAACATCGTTTCAAACATTTGCTCAATCTCCCACCACTCGTTAGAGATGGCGTTGAGAAAGTCCAGAATAGACTCTGACTGAATCGTCGCTCGAATGGCGCTGATCTGTGGCAAGTAGTACGTTGAACCATGGCAAGTTACCGACCCTTGAGTCGGCTGTATCTGACCGACTAACATCTTCAGCAGCGTCGACTTACCGACTCCATTAGAGCCCACTAAAGCAATCCGATCATCCGCCGCCAGACTGAGATAAATTCCTTGAAATAACGTTCGCCCGGAATCCAGTGTGTAGCTTAAGTTCTCAGCAATCAAGTAGGGCTTTTGAGGATGAGACACCCATCACCTCCTTGCAAAATAACATTGCCAAGTGCAGCTGCAAATAGAGCAGCTACATTAGTTTCGTGGAAATTTTGTGAAAGGCTAAGGGATGAGACACAGGCAGCATCCGACCTGTATCCGGTCGGATACAGATTAAATCTGTTCCATTTACAATGGCCTAACAGATTTCTAACTCTGCGGTCTCACTTCAAAAGGCTACTTCATTATTCTGTGGCTTGAAGAATCTTAGATAGGATAACGTAATTTCCCCTACAACGTCTAGCGATTCAATTTCGGCATTAGGGACAAAGCGTAACTTGATATTAGCGGCAGGCGACAGGATGCTCAGGATATTCTGCTCTGGTCGCCAAACTTTGCATCACTTTAGCTAGGGCTGGCCGTGATTGCAGTCGCCTCAAATAGGGGGTGATATGGGTGTGATTTTCGGCTAATAGTCCCATCATATTGATTGACAGCAAACTGACAGCCAACATGATGTCGGCGCCCGTGAAATCCTTACCAACGATGTAGGGGCTATCCGCCAGCTCAGCATTAACGAACCCAATGGCGATATCGAGTTCATCGCTCATGGCGGCGGCGATCCCAGGGGACGACTCGGCAAACCGTCGGATGGCGTTTATATAGGGATTAAGGGTTCCCTCTGGGAAGTGCATCCACTGAAGATACTTCGCCCGTAGAGGGGAGGTTAGCGGCGGCGCCAGACGATTTTCGCCATACCGTTCAATCAAATATTCAACAATTGCTCCCGATTCACAAAAGGTTACTTCACCATCTTCGAGCGTCGGAAATCGACCAATTGGCGTATTCTGTACGAAGATTTTTCCGTCAGTCGGCGGAATAAATTCGATAGATTTCAAAACGTACTCTAACCCCAGTTCTTCCAATACCCAAAACACTCGCAGAGAACGAGTCATCGGGCTGTGATAAAGTGTGAGCATGGGTTCTTGTCTTGTGTCATGTTTGTTTACGAATTCGCGAATGTGATTGCTTCAAGCACCAACAGCGCCTGGATATATTGAGGATCATCAGCCGTTGCGCGTAACTTCGGCTGGCTAAATAAACGGGCTTGTTCGTTCGGGGTCAGAAAAGCGAGTGTAGGGATCGTCGAGGGACTCCAGCGCTGCTCGAATAGCAGCGTAGGCTTGTTCCTGGGTGATATATTTGCGACTAAGCAGAGTGTAACGAACGGCTTGCCAATCGACTTGATTGAAGGTGGGATCAACATATTCTCGATAGACAATTTGCCACACTTCATCCACAACGGTCTTAGGACTATCCTCAAACATGGCTATGGCCAGCCGAGCTTCATTTGCTGAAACCGTCCAAGCTAAGGCTGTTGTAGCGAACGCTCCAGCCAAAAACCAGGGGGACAGCCAAGAAGAGGAGGGAAAATTATGTTTCATGAATATGTAACCAGAGTTGAATTGGGCTTCCCCGCGATCGCAGCGGGCTTTATTTTTTACAACAGCGCTGACGATAAGTCTGGCTAGGCTAGTGTCCTGTTAAAGAACCTGAAGACCTGTTGATCAAATTCAACCGGGTTCACCAGATTAGAGGGGTCCATAGCGCGTTCTAATATGACAAACTCAGCATTTGGCAAGGCATCTGCAATCTTTTGGTTGATGGTGATAAATGACTGCCCCAAGTCGGCGCCGACAATGACCAGAGCAGGGATGACAATATCTTGCAATTGCTCCAACACATCGATGCGATTAATCGCTCTCCTCACTCGTATCATTTGATTCAGGTCCACCTTTAAGCTGACTTGCCTAAAATAGTCTTGCGCGGCCTGGGCATAGCTCGCCTGGTATATAGAGCACACCCCTTTAGCCAAAAACTGTTTACCCAATATCTTGGCCAGGCTAAAACCAATGATTTGAGAGACCCCTAGCAGCTTCTCCTTAAATGTGTAGAGTTCGCCAAAAGAATCGGAGATAATCAGCTTTTCGACTACGTGCGGATACTCTACTACAAATGATTGAGCGATGACGCCCCCCATACTAGCGCCAATCAGCGTACAGTTTTCGACCTCATGATGCGCTAAGAGCCAGTTGATCTGACGATGCCAATCAGACAGCTTGAAATGGCTGAACTTTGAAGAGCGACCATGGCCAAATAGGTCAGGTACGAGGAGGTGAAAGCCTGCTTCTGCATAGGTTCGCATTTGGGGTTGCCACATGGCGTGATCTGCGCCAATACCGTGTAGTAACAATAAGGTCTTAGCAGTGCGTTGGCTTGCCTGGGTGTAGTCCGTATCGCCTAATTCGACATAGTAGGTTTCGCTGCCGTCAGGGTTCTTGAGTATCAAAGCGGTCCTCTTTAGGCGGCTGTCTGTAGATGATCTGTATAAATAGATGGGATGTCCCACGCCTCAACAATACAGTCATCAACTATTCGCCAGACGACAACTGCGTCGATTTCAATCGGCCGACCTTGCCATATCATCCTATCCTTAACGTGCGTCACCACCAGTTCATCTCCACAGGCGAAGATGGAGATCGGCTCAACCTGAAAGGAACCATTAGTGAGCGCATCTAATTGACTAAAGAAGGTTTGAAGACCATTCAAACCGACATAGTCACCCTGGACGTTTGGCAAGCTAGGATTGAAGAAACGCCAGACAAAATTCTCCGCGAAAAGGTCAGCGGATTCCGCTATATTACCAGGATCTAACCGCTTCACAAGAGAGACGTTTGAGTGCTCTTTAGTCATCATTGAACTCCTCCTTCCTTAGCAGAAATCAACTTTTGACGTCGAACCATTTCTAGGATTGACTATGACAGAATTTAAATCATCAGTCAGTTGCATATGATGTTGCTGAATAGCGGTATGATTTTGCCCAGCCTTGAATAGAATTCAAATTTCCAGCCAGCAATTCCCACTTCGGAACTGCAACACCATATAAATTAAATTAGCTCACACAAGCTTTAGCTAAGACTCTCCTAAGCATTGAGGCTGCAATATTAAAAGATGGGAAGCTAAGGCGTATACTCCATCAATATTCAATATATTTCATCTGAATCTATCCTAGCAACCTGGCAATAAAGTCAGAATAAATTGGAATATCAAATTAGATAGCAACATTATCCCTGAGTCAGAAGCTCAGAGTCAGCAGTCAGAGTCCAACACCAACCAACTTATGATACCAATTCAATTTGAAGGCGAGCACAATTCAGAGGCTGAAAAGCATACCAATAAAGGATTTAACTTCATCTATCCGCACAGCTTCATATCTATTTGGTATGCTTTCTGACTGCTTTAGAGCTATCTATTTTTGTAAGGGAAGACGGCATTAGCTTAGATAACATACCTGAAGTCACGCCTGACAAAAACAACAGGTATTGCAGATAACTTGACCAAAATCACCTGACTTTACCTGTCAATCCCCTGACAAATTCAATAGGCGTCCTCTCAATACTTCTACGTTACCCGCCTAAATATTGTCTTAGTGAAACTCTACTGAGTCTGAATTGCAACCATCATAAAAGTCAATAAAAATCATTATTTAAAGGTTATATAAAATTCTCATTGAATCCATAGATCATAACAGCGACCTCAGGAACTATAAGCTGTAGTAAAATGCACTATGAGCTTCAATTATGTTCTACTCATCTTTGCTTGATAAGATATATAATAGAGACTCCCCACAATTCTCCAAGAGATAACTTTCAAAAATGAAAAGAATTAAATCAATTAGATTTTTTACGTGAACAGTTGCTCGAAATGTGTTGATTATCACTCAAACAAATCCTCTTAATACAAATTCAAAATGAAGTTGGGCGTAACTAAGCTAAGAAACGAATAGCCTTTCCATAGAAATAGTTTGGCCTCCTCTACTCTGCACAGTTTTATATCCAGTTGGCATCGTTCACAATTCTGATTAATGGACTATATTGCTCGCTGGCTCGGATATTTAGTTGTAGGGGCTGGAATGGCAGTTATTCCGATCTTGACCGAATCCATTCTCACATTTACCATTCCACACATAACTCAACTAGATCAATCCACACAGTCCATCGCTCAGCATTTTCAAGACTTGGATGTGGAGGGTTCAATCTTAATTTACGACTTGAATCGAGATCGCACCTATCAACACAATCCCGACCGCAACGCCACACCGTTTTTACCGGCCTCCACCTTCAAGATTCTCAATTCTTTGATCGCGTTAGAGACCGGCGTCATCGCCAACGACTTAGCTATTTTGACGTGGGATGGCGTTGAGCGGAGTATACCCACGTGGAACCGCGACTTGAATCTGCGCACCGCTTTGAGGATTTCAGCGGTCTGGTTTTATCAAGTGCTAGCCCGTCGCATTGGTCATGAGCTCATGCAGCAGTGGGTGACCGAGACTGGCTACGGCAACCAAGACATCGGCAGTGCTCAAGACATTGACACGTTCTGGCTAACGGGCGATCTACGCATCACCCCACAGGAGCAGGTTCAGTTTCTGCAACGCTTATATCGGAATGATTTGCCCTTTTCGGAGAGCACCCTCGCCACGGTTAAGGACATCATGATCGTGGAGCAAACTCCCAACTTTACCATCCGCGCCAAGACCGGCTGGGCAATTTCAGGCGCAGTTGGCTGGTACGTCGGCTATGTAGAGCAGGACGAGAATGCTTACTTCTTCGCTGCCAATATCGACATCCGCGATCAGGATGATCTCGCAGCCAGGCTAGAAGTGACCCGTCGCTGCTTGAGAAGTTTGCAGCTGCTATGAGGGAGTCGCGTAAAAATCAAGGCCCAGTAAAAGGCAGTGGATGGGTAGATGGGTGGATGGGTGGATGGGTGGAAGCAACGCCCTCTAGCGTTTAGTTTATTTCCCCAAAGCTATAGGTAAGTCGCTATGATCGGGTTTGTTTTTTATATTGCCTTAGTAAGTGTTGTGCTAGGGGGCGGCTATCTACTTGTGGTCAATGTAATGGGCCGAGAAGCCGCCAGTCGAAATATGCTCTACTTGTCGGCCTGGGTTCTTATGGGTTTTGCGATCGCATCCTTCGCCACCCTCCTGTCGCAATGGCGACAAGTTGGCTGGAGCACTGTTTACCTGGTTGGTGTGATTGGCATTGGACTATGGCTGCTAAGTTGGCCTTTCCGCAAACGAACCGCTGGCAGCCTCCTGCTCAATGTCGGCAGAACCTGGCAAAATAGTCTGTTGTTCTGGATTGGGGTATGGGAAGTAGTCGTTGCTGCTGGCGTCACCTGGGGATATGGATTGGCAGGGGGAAGAAGACCCTGATGGATGACTATTTCAAGCTTATCTATGTGACAAACCGTGGAAGCAGATCATCAACGCGCTTGAGAGCGCCCATTAAGTTAACTTCATGGGTTAAGCGGTCTAAAGTTTCTTGTATATTCTGTGATTGCTCCGAATCAGAAATTTCAGCCGCGATCGCTTCAAGCATTTTTTGAGGCTGGATGTCGGGTTGTTCCGCTAGAAGCTTATTAATCAAATAATCCGCCTTTGAACCAATGTGTTGGGAGAGTTCTTGATTCACCAGCGCGAGGAAAGCGGAGCGAGGGGTTGAATAAAGATCGGAGTCCAATAGCTTTAACTCAAATTCTGCGGGGTTTTCTGAGAAACTGGAAAATACGGGTTGATGCTGCGAAGTCTCTACTTGAAAGACAGTCTCAATGGGGTCAGCCGTTGCTTCAAGGGCTTGAAACGCAGCTGCTAAATCATGTTCGTCAGTCACAGACGAAGAAGATTCATAAATCAATTCAAACCCAGCAATTGGGAGTTGAATTGCCTCTTCTTGAGAGTCAGACAGCTGAGATTCATTCAGTTGATGATGCAATTCAGCCATTGCTTCATCATGAACTTCTTCCTTCTCTGAAGTTTCTGGATTCATTGAAGAGTCTTGTCGCCAGATTGTGAAGCTAGCATCACTTTCTGTCAACACACAAAATATTCCCGACGCAATATCCGTTTGACAGATATTGATGGCCTTCCGAATATGATTCTTAGCAAACGTGAGACATCGAACCAGTCGCTTATTTTGGAATATTACTTCCTGACTATCGCGTCCAAATAAATTGGAATCGATAATTTCTTCCTCTTGGAAGAAAGGGATAAAATAGCTCATTCTACTTCTTGCAAAATTCTGGGAAAAGAGGGACCATCGCCCTAGGAAAATCCCGTCGATTTAATCACTGACTCTATGGATACGAAGCTCGATCTAACCGCTTAAAATAAGTCGGAAAAGACAATAAATCGACTCATCATCATCCCATTGACGATGAATTTCAGCTGTTGAGGGGGCGCTATTCCAACTGATTAATAGGAAAACCTAAGGGTTTGAATATTGAAATAATAGTCCGATGAGGCTTGAAGTAGAGCACCTATATTTTTCTTAAAAACCACCCATGAGACAAGACATCGACGTACTTTTAATAAGTATCTATAACAATCGATGCATACTCAATTAGCGAATTCTATCATTTAATCTCGTTTTTAGATAATGATATCGCACGGGTAAACTGAGCAGATAGGTTTGGCAAATGCCCCTGTTAATTCCAGAGAAGTTTAATTCATAACGTTAGTTTAACGGTCTCTCCTCTGCTTTGGAATAGGCAATATCGCTGAATTCCCAGTAGGTAATTCTTTCAGACTTTCAGGCTTTAAGATGGACTTTAGTGGAGCCGATTACACTTTTTTCACATCCTGTAGAGGAAGTGATGCAGTTACAATCTGCCAAGATATAACTGATATAACCGCTCAGAACTCCCACATTATCCCCGCTTAAAATTGTCTAGCTCCCATTACATGACTTATGCCGCCTAATTATGCAGAGAGATTACCAGTAGTCTGGGAGACAGAAAAACTCTGCCTTGCTTTCTAACAACCACAAGGGTTCCCCAAGCTCCTCAATTGCGATGTCCGGCTTAGTTTGTTCATCGAATAAATCATCTAGAAAAGCAGGCGCTATTTGAACATAGTCATCGCCATCGAGCTGGCGGTCTAACCACTGTATGTTGTCACTCTCCTGAAAAACAAAACTAATATCTGTTGCGGCTCCTACTGGCGCGCCTCGTTCGTCAAAGATCTCGAACAGAGTACAGCCGTTATCCCACCAATCATTAAAATGTCCATGAACTAACATGGCGAAAGAATCTAGTCCATCAATCGGAACCCTGACTACTACGATATCGCTGAGGTTGAACTGAGAATACCAAAGGTGACGGTTAAAGGTCTTTAAAACTGTTTTAGGAACCTCTTGATTGATTCTCTGTATCCTGGGAATGAGTCTGATAGGTTCAGAGTAGTCATCAATTTCTACCACTAAAGAACCGATACAAAATTCAGGGAAAAAGTCATCAAAATACAATTGAAGACTTCCTACACGGTTATAAAACTCTTTAGCCTTCTCTTGATAAAACTGTCGAATGGCCTGTCTTCTATTACTATGAACCATTTTGATATATTACATCTATACCCGAACTTTTCCTGTCGCCTTGATAAATTAACGCCTAACATAGGCGACCCAATGCGACGACTCAGGAGTCAGGTTGTTTGGAGGCAGAATCTCAAAGAAGGTTCCACAGACAGAGCCTATGGAACCAAGAAATGGGTGACTAACCAAGCAACCCGAGCAGTCGAATTTTAGCCGAAGGAATCAATATAGATCAAGTGTACTAAAATAAAACTTGGTTATCCAGATACGGATGACCACTCACTGGATCTAAGGGGGAATCGATATGACCCGTCTCCTACTCATTGAAAGTCCCGGTAAGTTAAAGAAGCTGGGGCAGATTCTTGGTCCTGGCTGGATGGTCAAAGCCAGTATGGGCCACATTCGGGAGCTGGCCAATGACGGTGAGGACGCCTTGGGATTTGACTTAGACGGGAATCAAATCCATTGTCGGTATACCCCCAGAGGGCCTCGGGCCAAGAAGGTGCTGGCGGAGCTGCGCCAGGCGGTGAAGCAAGCCGACACAGTCTATATCGCCACCGATCCAGACCGGGAGGGGGAAACCATCGGTTGGCATCTACAGCAAGCCTTGCGGCTAAAGCAACCCCAGAGAGTAGTCTACAGTGAGATTACGCCCACCGCAGTCCAACAAGCGATCGCACATCCCCGCAGTTTGGACTCAGCCTTAATTGACGCAGGTCGCGCCCGGGATTGTTTAGACAAACTGGTGGGGTATAAAGGCAGCCGCCATGTGGTATGGCCGCTGAATAATGGGGCAAAGTCCATGGGGCGGGTCCAGAGCGCCACCCTACATCTGCTGTGTTTACGGGAGCGAGAAATTCAATCGTTTACCCCCCAAGATTACTGGAGTGTATGGGTCAGTTATGAGGAAGGCTTTAAGGCGTTTTACCGTCGCACACTGAATCCCGCAAATCAGTCGACGGAGAGAGCCGCCGATGACGCCGCCCAGCAGAACGAGACGCCGGAGTCCGAACGCATTACAACGCAAGCTGAAGCCGATCGATTGATCGCCATCGCTCAATCATCGTCCCATCAGGTCGTCGCGGTGGAAGGAACCGTACGAAATCAATCTCCGCCTGCTCCATTTATCACCTCAACCCTACAGCAGTCAGCGGGCTCAAAATTACGCTTCAGCCCTGAAAAAACAATGAAAACGGCCCAGGCCCTCTATGAAGCCGGGTATATCACCTACATGCGAACCGATTCAGTGGCCTTATCTGAACCGTTTCGAGCAGCAGTGCGGGATTACCTGCAGCAAACGGATCCTGCTAATGTGCCCCAGAAAACAACGAAACATCGCGCCGCCAAAGGCGCTCAGGCGGCCCACGAGGCGATTCGCCCAACGGAGGTTACCCGAACACCCCAGTTACTCCAGGGAAACTTGGCGCCGGATCAAGCCCAACTGTACGATCTGATTTGGCGACGCGCGATCGCTTCCCAATGCCGTCCCGCCCGACTGCGCAAAACGCGAATAGTCACCCAATCAGGGGAAGCGTTCTGGGAAGCCAAAGGCCAGGTGGTGGAGTTTGCAGGCTATAGTCGCTACTGGAACAACCTGAAGACGGATACGCCCCTCCCCGCCCTACAGCAAGGTCGTCCCCTTCAACTCCAGCAGGCGCAGGCTGACAAAAAGCAAACCCAGCCGCCGCCGCGTTACACCGAGCCAAAACTGGTGCAGTTGATGGAGCGGCGGGGGATTGGCCGCCCCAGCACCTATGCGCCGACGATCAAAACCCTGAGGGAGCGCACCTATGTCCGCTTGACTAAGGGAAAACTGCAGCCAACTGAACTGGGACTGGAGTTGGACGGGGCGCTGGCGGAGCTGCTGCCAGATCTGATTCAACCCGCGTTTACGGCCCAGATGGAATCTGACCTGGATGCGATCGCCGCCGGTCGACAGGATTGGCAGACCTACCTGACGGGCTGGCATCGCAACTATTTTGCGCCCGCCCTAAATCAGGCCAGACAGCAAATGGGGATGTGGAGAAAGCAACGGCAAGAGACTAGACTCGCTAAAGCAGCGGAGAACGGAATTGAGATTCCCCCGTCTACACATCCCGATGCCTCCGTCCCATCTGAATCTGCCCTCCAAAGGAATCAACCCCGAGGAAGTCAGACAAAAGGAAATCAGCCCCAAACAAAAACGAATAAGACGTCCGCTAACAAAACATCCGCTAAAGGAACGAAAATCGCCTGCCCAAAATGCGGAGAAGCCATGCAAAAGATTCCCTCCCGCTCCAAGAAGTTAAAGGCGAATCACTTCCTCAAATGCGGCGGCCCGGGGTGTGGAACCGTCATGTTCTGGAATCCAAAACAGCGACGATATGAGCTGCCCTATTCCCAACAACCGCCCAACCCAGAGGCGTTTACCGACTTGCCTTGTCCCGTCTGTGGGGCGCTGCTGGAGCGCTACGCCTACAAAAAGGAAGGCAAAGACAAGGTGATGCTGCGATGCTCTCTGCGGGAAAACCGTCGGGGCAAGTGCAAGGAAGTCGCATTTTTCCAAACCCAGAACGGATTTTGGTCCCCCAAGTTCGGCAACCTCCAATCTTGACGGATTTTAGATTTTGGATTTTGGATTTCGGATTTTCCCCATACCCCTCCCCCATCCTCAAATCTTCGGAGTAACAGCATAGCAGGCATTAGAGGAACAGGGTTCTTCTCTCCTTGTGATCTGTTTGCAACGTAACCATAAGTACCTGGGCATTGAAAATTTCATAGAGGCCAAGTGTCATTCCGAGAGAAGCGAGGAATCTCAATCTCCCGCTAAAGTCTGAGATGTTTCGATTCCGCTATGCTCCACTCAACATGACATCCTGTGTTTACTGGACATCAGACTCTGTAATTAATTTTGCCTACCTACTTACTTAGCCTCAGATCCCTTAGGTTTGTCAAAATCTGGACGAAAGAAAACCTAAACCCAATCTTGTGTGACTCGCTCTGCAATCCGTCTGCGTTCAGCTTGGCGTTCAGCTGTTTGTTCTCGCACACGGTTCACAATTTGGGGTTCGGCGACGCTTGGATGGCCGCTCTTAAACGGTGGAGCAGGATTATACTCAAGGTTAAGCTGAATAGTTTTCGCTAAGTTTTCCCCCCTCAGTTCAGCAACCAGCTGTAAGGCAAAATCAATCCCCGCGGTTATCCCCCCGCCCGTCATCCGGTTTCTATCCAAAACTACCCGGTCTTCTACAGGGATAGCCCCAAAGATCGGTAGAAAGTCTAACGAGAGCCAATGCGTTGTCGCACGATAACCTCGTAGGAGTCCAGCCGCCCCCAGCACAAGAGATCCCGTACACACGGCAGTGATATAGTTAGCATTAGACGCCTGCGTTCTTAGAAAAGTCAGTGTCTCTTGGTCCTCCATCAAAGCATTCACCCCACCGCCACCCGGTACAAGTAGCACATCATATGGAGGGGCGTCTTCGTAGACAACTGTGGGTAAAATTTGCAGCCGTCGGTTACTAATCACCGGCTCCAAAGTTTTACTCACAAGATCCACATGGGTGTTTGGCATAGCCGAGAGCACCTCAAACGGTCCCGTCAGGTCAAGCTGAGTGAAATTTTGAAACAAGACCATACCAATGGTTAGAGGAGTTCCGTCAGCTGAAATCATATTGTTCTCCAATTTTATGGGTTGAAAGTTCTGAGCAGATTGATCGCGGCAATACACTCACGCCGCAGGAGATTTTGTTTGCTGTTTGCGCGTCACTGAAGGAGAAACCTCAAAGTGCCGCCGCCAAAGCCGCCGGAAATGACGGGAATCGTCGAAGCCACATTGGGTGGCAATTGCCTCGATCGACAAGTCTGAGTTCTGCAATAACATGGCAGCGACTTCCAAACGCAAGCGTTGATGGTATTGCACAGGCGTTAATCCAGTCGCCTCCTTAAAGGCGCGGCTGAAGCTCCGCACACTCATGTGGGCAATGTGAGCAAGCTTAGCTAGAGAAACCGATTCTGTTGCATGTTCCGCCAACCAAGTCTGAACCTGATGGACCCCTGGATGCAAATGGTTTCGGTATTCTAGATAAACACTTTGTTGTGGCTGAGAGCCATTGCGCCGTAAATAGAGGACCAGATGGCGAGCCACCTCAGCAGCAAGGTGGGGTCCATTCTGTTGCTCGACCAGCGACAAAGCCATGTCAATTCCAGAAGCAACACCCGCACTGGTGACAATGCCGCGATCACTGACATACAGAACGCCATCCACAACACGAGCCATTGGGTAACGTTGCTGGAGAGCCTCAACCATAACCCAGTGAGTGGTGCAGCGCCGACCATCAAGCAGACCTGCCTCGCCTAGGACAGCTGCCCCTGTGCAGATGGAGGCAATTTGTGCGCCATTTGCATGAGCATTAATCAGCCAGCGACGAGTATCAGAATCCAGCAGGGGTTGATTGAGTCGATCCAATGCAACCCCTGCGATCATCACCAAATCAGCGCCAAAAACAGATGGTGGCAGCGGCTCAAGTTGCCCTAAGAACAGCCCCTGCGCCGATCTCACTCCAGGAGTATTGGCGCAGAAGTGTTGGGAGTAGGGAGCCCCTAATGAGTCAGCCTCACTGAATACCTGTGCCGGTCCAGCCAAATCTAACAGCTCGACACCGTCCAATACCAGAAAGATGACACGCTGTTTGATTGTACTGGGGGTGGAATGCAGAGAGGTCACGACTTTAGTTGCATCTCATTTATGCATTATGCTAAACCGCTGACCTTTTTTTCTCCAGGGCTATAACAGTCAATCAGCAGACGAATCTAGCCAAACTTGGCTCTTCTCAACTTTCGATCCTGGCGGCGAAATATTCTTCCCCTGCTCCCCCTGCACCGCCTATTCCCCCGAATTACTAATGGAATAAGGCGCAGCCCAGTCAGGCAGCAGGGATAACTGCCGTCCTCGCAGTGGGGTTGGGGGCATCGGGCGATCCGGTAAGGTCAACTGGCCGCGCCGCTCTCGCTTCTGGTGGCTCAGTTTGCCGATGAACCGATTGTCATACCGTCGGTGGCATACACTGCACAGCACAATCAGTCGAGCTTTGGGATTTTCCGGGTCATGGTCCAGGGGAGACACCGTCAGCACATATCGCCCCGGTTTCTCAATCTGCGCCAGGGGTCGACCAATTCGCGCCGCAAAGTCCGTCAGGCTTTCCCCAGCTCGGCGGCAGACACGACCACAGTGCTGACAAGTCCAATTTGTTTGTGCTTTCAGCTCAAGGGAGCGCGCTTTCCAGTTTTCAGGATAACGGTCCCACTCCATCGGCATAGATCATCTCCTTCAACGCCTAATGGCCAGGGGGAATAGACCTTTCCCCCTTTGGTTGGGGTACATTGTATCTCTGATTCCCCAACGGTAAGTAGGCGTCGTCTATATTAGCGCCAAAGTCACCATTGATAAAGGTTCCTGAAACGCTTCAACTGTCTCGCCTAGACAGGCGCTACTTGAGGAAGGTTGGGGTCTTGCTCCAGAGTGCTCATATTGGCGGCATTAAATTGATCCTCCGCCAGGAAACGAAAGGTCTCCTGATATAGACTTTGCCAGAAATGATTCGTCATGCCCTG
>JAAUYH010019883.1_pt1 | contig 14635 bp, 28 predicted proteins | sample 7278061 | NCBI WGS metagenome assembly JAAUYH01 (sample SAMN14350203, study PRJNA611818) | marine sediment metagenome | isolation source: surface marine sediment (0.6m) | place: French Polynesia: Moorea | collected 2018-08
CTATGGTGCGGGCATCCTGTCCGGTCCGACCGAGGCAAAGTTCGCGGTCGAAGCGGAAAGCCCCAACCGCATCATGCTCAATGTCGATAGGGTGATGCGCACCGATTACGTCATCAGCGACCTGCAGCCGACCTATTTCGTGATCGAGAGCTTCGAGGACCTCTACCGCCAGACGGTGGAGCGCGATTTCGACCGGCTCTATCGCAACCTGCTGCCCGCCTTCACCTATGCCAATTCAGCGATCATCGATGTCGACTATGTGGTGCATCGGGGGACGCAGGAATATTTGCTGCGCGGCGGCCGGGGCAGCGGGGCGGAGCCTGTTTAGCCTCAATCTTTCGGTTTGATCACGGAGTACGGCTTGCGCCTAGCAAGCCGCAAGGGCGGAGTCGAAGCGAAGCGCAGACGTGCGAAGCACACCTGCAAGGCCGCCCGCAGCGATGCGGCCTTCCGGTCGCGTGAGCGAGGAAATCGCACGCCGGATGGCGTGCGGAAAACAAAGAATCAGCTTTCCGCCTTGGCGACACCTTGCTCGTCAAGCATCTGCTGCAATTCGCCCGCTTCGAACATTTCCATCATGATATCGCTACCGCCAAGGAACTCTCCCTTGACGTATAACTGCGGGATTGTCGGCCAATCCGAATAGGTCTTGATGCCCTGGCGGATTTCCATGTCCTGCAGCACGTCGACGCTTTCGTAAGCGATGCCGCAATGATCGAGGATCGCGACAGCGCGGCTGGAAAAGCCGCATTGCGGGAAGAGCGGGGTCCCCTTCATGAAAAGGACGACGTCATTGTCCGTGACGAGCGAAGCGATGCGGGTTTGGGTCTCTTCAGCCATGGTCTTTGCGGCCTTTGATGTTGATTGATCGATTGTGAACTACGTGGGGACCACGGTGGTCACTTGCAAGGCATGCAGTTCGCCGCCCATCTTTTCGCCGAATGCCGCGTAGACCATCTTGTGCTGCTGCACCCTGCTCTTGCCGGCGAACTGCGGCGCGGTAACCTTGGCGGCCCAATGGTCGTCGTCGCCTGCCAGATCGGTCAGCTCGACCACGGCCCCAGGCAGCGCAGCGATGATCGCCGCTTCGATATCCGCGCCCTTCATCGGCATGATTCAGCTGTCGCCCATCAATTGGCGCTTGGCCTCAACCGTCATCTCGTCAAGCTTTGCACGGATGTCGGCTTCGCTGACATCCTGCTCCGCCGCTGTGAGATCGCCCAGCAGCTTGCGGACGACGTCTTCGTCGCCGGCTTCCTCGAAATCGGCTTGAACGACCGCTTTCTTGTAGGCGTCTGTTTCTTCTTCGGTGAGATCCATCAAGCCGGCAGCCCACTCGCCCAGCAACCTGTTGCGCCGCGCGGCGACCTTGAACGCGGTTTCTTCGTCCATTGCGAACTTGGCTTCTTCCGCGCGTTCGCGGTCTTTGAAATCGGTCATCAGTCCCTCCGGAAAATCGTGCTTTCGAGATAGGGTGGAGGCGGGCCGGCGGCAAGCACAACCCGCGCGTTTTCACGTCATCCCATCGTCACGACGAGTTTTCCGACGGCTTCCCGGTTTTCGAGCTTGGCGATGGCATCGCCGGCGCGTTCGAGGGGGAAGGTTTCGGACACAAGGGGATCGATCTTCCCTTCCTGCATCAAGCCGAACAGTTCCTCGACCTGCGCCCGAAACTTGACCGGTTCGCGGGCGGTGAATGCCCCCCAGAACACGCCGCAAATATCGCAGCTTTTGAGCAGGGTCAGGTTGAGCGGCATCTTGGCGATCCCGGCGGGGAAGCCGACCACGAGGAAACGGCCTTCCCACGCGATCGAGCGCAGCGCCGGTTCGGAATACTGCCCTCCGACGATGTCGTAGACGATGTTCGCACCGGTCGGCCCGCACGCGGCCTTGAACTGGTTCGCCAGTTCCTTGGACGCAGCCTTGTCCATCTCTTCACGCGGATAGATCACAACTTCGTCTGCGCCGGCCTTGCGCGCAACTTCGCCCTTGGCTTCGCTCGACACGGCGGCGACCACGCGGGCGCCGAAGGCCTTGGAGAGCTCGACCGCCGATAGTCCGACTCCGCCCGCTGCCCCCAGTATCAGGACGACGTCTCCCGGCTTGATATGACCGCGATCTTTCAATCCGTGGATCGTCGTACCATAGGTCATCAGCAGCGAAGCGGCCTTCTCGAATGGCACGCCCTCGGGCACCGGGAACATGCGCCCTGCCGGAACAACGACTTTCTCCGCCAGGCCGCCATTGCCGATTCCGGCCATGACCCGGTCGCCGACGGCGAATCCTTCAACACCTTCGCCGACCGCTTCGACCACGCCTGCAAGTTCGCCGCCGGGCGAGTAGGGCCGCTCTGGCTTGAACTGGTAAAGATCGCGGATCATCAGCGTGTCCGGGTAGTTGATCGCGCAGGCCTTAACATCGACGAGCACTTCACCGTTGCCCGGCGTCGGCGCCTCGACCTCGTCGAGTGTCAGCGTTTCAGGGCCGCCGACTTCGTGCGTGCGGATGGCTTTCATGGGTTTCTCCCGTCAGGTGTTTGTGCCGCGTGTGAGCCAGGATTGCGCGGATGCGCGATGGCTTTCGAATTGTCCAATCTGAGCCTGCCGCTCCAGTGTAAGTGCGACTTCGTCGAGGCCGTTGAGCAGGCAGTGTTTGCGGAACGGATCGATTTCGAAAGTGAAGCGATCCTGGAATTCCGTCGTAACTGTCTGGGTTTCGAGGTCGATGTCTATGGGTTGGCCGTCGCGGGCCACCTGCATCAACCGGTCGATTGCTTCCTGAGGCAAGACGACCGGCAAGATTCCGTTCTTGACCGCATTGCCCGAGAAAATGTCGGAGTAGCTCGGTGCGATCACGGCGCGGATACCGAGATCCCCGATTGCCCATGCCGCGTGCTCGCGACTCGAACCACAGCCGAAATTGTCTCCCGCGATCAATATCGGCGCGCCCGAATAGGCAGGGTCGTCGAATACATTGCCGGGTTCGGCGCGGATCGATTCAAACGCACCTTCTCCCAGGCCTTCACGGCTGATCGTCTTCAGCCACTTGGCAGGAATAATGATGTCGGTGTCGATATTCTTGGCGCCGAAGGGAATGGCGCTGCCGACAATGCGCGAAATGCTTTTCACCGCGCAGAGCCTCAGTCGGTTTCGGGTTGTTCGCCCGAAGGAACCTGATCCTCGGGTTTGCTGTCATCGGACTTCTTCGAGAATCGCTTGCCTGCATAGAGCAGGGCGGCGGCAATGGCAGCCGAACCGATAGTCGCTGCGGCGCCAATCGCGGCTTTGCTCGCAGCCGATTTCCTGGGAGGCTCGTCGGGGGATTTGTCGTCGTCACTCATGGAATTCTCATGCGCTTCACATGCAGGGTTTGCAAGACATCAGCGATCAAAGAAAGACATCGTTGCCCAGATGTCCGACCGGGCGACGGTGCGTCGCACCGGTCTCTCCAAACCAATTGCGACCATCGAGGGTTCGAGCTTCGATCCCGGACAATTCCTGAGGCTCGAAAATGCGCATGTTCACACCGACCCGGTCGCCGTCACAGTGTTCGGTCAGCACCCAGTGCGTGGTCGTACCGCAAGTCGTACAGAACTGCATCTCGACCGCCGGTTTGTCATAGTCGGCTCGACAGTATCCTTTCGTCTCGCCTTCGACGCCAACTTCGGATGCGGCGAAGTATCCCCAGGCGCCGCCCGATTTCGCACACAGCGAGCAATCGCAAAAATTTATGTAGTCAGGCTTCTGGCTGATCGTGATGGAGATCGCGCCGCAATGGCAGCTGCCGATCACCGCGAGAACTCGCGCACATCCGCCAAGTGACCGGCAACGGCAGCCGCTGCGGCCATCTCTGGCGAGACCAGATGCGTCCTTGCACCCGGCCCTTGGCGACCGACGAAATTGCGGTTGCTGGTCGAGGCGCAGCGCTCGCCCGGCGGAACCTTGTCGGGGTTCATGCCCAGACAGGCCGAACAGCCCGGTTCGCGCCATTCGAATCCGGCTTCGGTGAAGATGCGGTCAAGGCCTTCCTCTTCGGCTTGCCGCTTCACCAATCCCGAACCCGGCACGACGATTGCCCATCGGATATTCGCAGCCTTTGTACGCCCCTTGAGCACCTCGGCCGCTGCCCTCAGGTCTTCGATCCGGCTGTTGGTGCAACTCCCGATGAAGATGTTCTCGATCGGAATGTCTTTCATGCGCGTGCCCGGTTCGAGGCCCATGTAATCCAGGCTCTTTTGAGCCGCCGCACGTTTGCTTTGATCGGCGAAACTGTCGGGGAAGGGGACCGATCCGCCGATTGGGACCACATCTTCCGGGCTGGTGCCCCAAGTGACCGTCGGCTGCACCTCGCGGGCATCTATCACCACCGACTTGTCGAAGGTCGCGCCTGGATCTGTGTGGAGCGTCTTCCAATATTCAACCGCAGCGTCCCAGTCGGCACCATGCGGAGCCATCGGGCGCCCCTCGAGATACCTGAATACCGTCTCGTCCGGTGCAATCAGGCCTGCCCGCGCGCCCGCCTCGATGCTCATGTTGCAGACGGTCAGTCGCTGCTCGACACTCATCGTCTCGAACGCCTCTCCGCGATATTCGATGACGTATCCGGTCCCGCCCGCCGCGCCGATGACTCCGATGATATGCAGGATCAGGTCCTTGGCCGTGACACCGGGGCCGAGCGAGCCTTCGACCCGAACTTCCATCGACTTCGAGCGCTGCAGCAGCAGCGTTTGCGTGGCCAGCACGTGCTCGACCTCGCTGGTGCCGATCCCGAATGCGAGCGCGCCGAGGCCGCCGTGGCTCGCCGTGTGCGAATCACCGCAGACGATTGTTGTGCCCGGGAGCGAGAATCCCTGCTCGGGGCCGACTACGTGGACGATCCCCTGCTCGGCATCGGCGTCACCGATATAGCGGATTCCGAAATCGGGAGCATTCCTTTCCAGTGCGGCAAGCTGGGCTGCGCTTTGCGGGTCTGCAATCGGCACCTTTCGTCCGGAAGCATCGCGTCGCGCGGTGGTCGGCAGGTTGTGATCGGGCACGGCGAGCGTCAATTCTGGGCGCCGCACAGGCCGTCCGGCGAGCCGCAAGGCCTCGAATGCCTGCGGGCTGGTGACTTCGTGAACGAGGTGTCGGTCGATATAGATCAGCGCGGTGCCGTCTTCGCGGGTCTCGACGACGTGATCGTCCCAAATCTTCTCGTAAAGCGTGCGTGGGCGGCTGGCCATGATCGTGCATCTATCCCTTCACCCTTCGATTAGCGGCGCTTACGCAACACTGGCAAGACACAGTGCAATTCCAGGACATTCCGTCATGGAAATGAAAGGCTTTTGTGACTAACTGACACGCATGTCAGCAACGCCATTCCGATTCCCGATCAAGGTCGAGCCTCAGGACATCGACTTCATGGGGCACGTAAACAATGCGCGTTATCTCAATTGGGTGCAGGACGCGGTATTGGCCCATTGGAACAAGCTGGCCCCGGCAGAGGAAGTGGCCTCGAAAGCGTGGGTCGCGCTCAAGCACGAAATCACCTATCGCAAGCCGGCTTTTCTTGAAGACGATGTGATCGCGAGCACCGTGCTGGAGCGCTACAATGGCGCGCGCGCGTTCTACCACACGGTGATCCAGCGCGGCGAGGAAGTGCTCGCCGAGGTCAAGTCAAGTTGGTGTTGCATCGACGCAAAGACCTTGCGTCCCGCGCGGATAGGCGAACATATGCGCGAGTTCTTCTTTCCCGACTGCGATTGATCCACTGCACAACATCTTCTCCACGATGCAATTGCATGACCGGCAAAGCGTTCTATACGCACCCGAATGAGCCGTTCGCGCGTATATAGCCTGTCGTGACACCGCACATCACCCTTCCCGGTAAGACCGCTCAGGCCGCAATCGGCCTCTCGCTTGGCGCGCTGATTGCAGGGTCGTGGCTCGCGATTCACATCTACGGGATGTTCGTGTTCGAGTTGGGCTGGACGAACCTGCCGCTGGCGCTTGCGCTCGCGGCTGTGCAATGCTGGCTTTCTGTCGGTGTCTTCATCGTTTGTCACGATGCGATGCACGGATCGCTGGCGCCCGGATACAGACGTCTCACATCTGCGATCGCAACGATCCTCCTGTTTCTTTATGCGGGCTTCGGCTGGAAGCAATTGCGCGATGCGCATTTCGACCATCACAAGCTGGCCGGCCGGGCCGGAGATCCCGACTTCGACGAGCACAATCCGAGCCATTTCGCCAAATGGTACTGGACGTTCTTCAAACGCTATTTCGGATGGCAATCGCTGATCTACGTCCACATCGTGGTCGGCATCTACTGGCTGGTCGTGGGCATACCGATGGCACAGATATTCCTTCTCTACGGCCTGCCCGCGCTCCTGTCGTCGCTGCAACTGTTCTATTTCGGCACCTTCCGTCCGCACAATCACGCCGAAGGCAAACCATTTGCCGACGACCACAATGCGCGAACCGACGACTTCGGGACGCTCGCCAGCCTCGCCACATGCTTCCATTTCGGCTATCATCTCGAGCATCACCGCCGCCCCGACGTGCCTTGGTGGGCATTGCCTCGGGCCAAGAGGGCGGGGGTAGGGAAAAGGGTGCAGCATGAGCTGGCTTGAAGTGATCCTGGTTGTGCTCGGAGCGCTCGTCTTCATGGAAGGCTGGGCGTGGTTTGCGCACAAATACATCATGCATGGCTTTGGTTGGGCGTGGCACCGAGATCATCACGAACCGCATGACAATGCGCTGGAAAAGAACGACTTGTTCGCGGTCGTGTTCGGCACGATCAACGCTGCGATGTATATCTACGGATCGCTCTACTGGGACGCGATGTGGTGGGCCGCAGTCGGCATCTCGCTCTACGGGGTCATTTACACTTTGATCCATGACGGGCTGGTTCACCAGCGCTACTTCAAATGGGTGCCCAAGAAGGGCTACGCCAAGCGGCTGGTGCAGGCGCACAAGCTCCATCATGCGACTATCGGCAAGGAAGGTGGGGTGAGCTTCGGTTTCGTAGTCGCCCGCGACCCGCAAGTGCTCAAGGCCGAGCTGAAGGAGCAGCGGGACAAGGGCATCGCCGTTGTGCGCGACAGCGTCGGGGCCTGAACTACAGGTCCATGCGATAGACCGGCAGCTCTCGACCCGGGATCGAACCGGACGGTTCCATGCCGATGCGCTTAAAACCGACTTTTTCGTAGAACGGTACCGCGAACGGATCGGCGGTTACGAGCATCGAGCGTGCTCCTTTGCGCACAGCGGTCGCGATGGCCCAATCGAACAGCTTGCGGCCTAAACCATGACCAATCCGCTCGGGTTCGACGAACAGCTTGTCCAGTTCGGATCCGTCCTCATCGAAAGAGACCTGGGCAATGCCGGCCAACTCGCTGCGATGCACGGCCAACACAACATCGGTGTTTGCTAGGTCCGTTGCTGTTAGCGTCAATGCCTCGCGGCACGCCGCCATGAAAGCCTCGTCGTAGCCCCAATGGGCCTTCGATCGCAGACATAGCGCGCTCGCAGCCGCAAGCTCGCCCGGATCGGGAGGACGAAGGATGGTTTCGTCGGACATGGCAAGGCTCACTCGTTCCGCGTGGCTATCCATCCGCCAACAATCACCAGCACCGCAACAGAGATCCATACCCACGGAAACCCCAAGGTTACCCAGGTGAAGCCCACGCCGGCAGCAATAGTCGCGATCGCTCCGACCTTGGCTTTGCGCGCAATCGCACGGCGCTCGCGCCAATCCTGGATTTGCGGTCCCCAGGTTGGATGTTTGAGGATCTTGCGCTCCCATGCGGGATTGCTGCGAGCAAAACAGAACGCCGCCAGCAGCAGGAACGGGACGGTCGGTACGATCGGCAGTACCGCGCCGATCGCGCCCAGCGCTGTGAACAGCAATCCGGCGGCGAGGTAGAGCCGCCGCATCGCTCAGCTTCTCGGCCCGAAGGACCGCCAGGGCGGAGTCGAAGTCGAAGACGCAGACGTGCAAAGCACACCTGCAAGGCCACTCGCAGCGACGCGGCCTTCAAGCCGCGTGAGCGAGAATATCGCGCCGCCGGATGGTGGTGCGCAAATCATGAAGCCGCGGCGAGGCGGACCGCATGCTCTTTCACCAGCGCGATCATGTTGGGAACGCCTTGCGTGCGGTTGCTGGAAAGCTGGTTCTTGAGATCAAACGGCTCGAGCTTGGCCGTCACGTCGAGGGTCGCGACTTCATCCGCTGCCTTATCCTGGACGGCAGAGATTACCAGCGCGACAATCCCTTTGGTGATAGCGGCATTGCTGTCGGCCAGGAAATGGAGCTTCTCTCCCGCTTCGGTCGGATACACCCACACCGCTGCCGAACAACCGCGCACGAGGGTCGCGTCGGTCTTGAGCGCGTCGGGCATCGGCTCCAACTCGCGGCCCAATTCGATCAGCAACGAATAGCGTTCGTCGCCTTCGAGAAACTCGTATTCTTCCAGTATGTCTTCGAGGGTGCGCATGCGAGGCTATGTAGGTGCGCGCTCGCGAGTGTCGAGCTAAAGTTCGACGCCGCTCGCAATCGCTTCGAGCTTCTTGATGCGCTCCTTGAGATCGGCCAGTTCGATCCGCGCCGCGCCGACACCGGCGCCGCCTTCGATTTCACCACCCTTCAGCTGCTCGGCACGGTCGAGTTCCTGACGCTTCAGGTCGAGCCACCCTTGCCATCCGCGCAGCAGCGCGAACGCCACCACGGTGATACCGACAAGGCAGGTAGCCGCAATGACGAGTGTCGGTTCCAAGACGGTTGCATCGATCATTCGCTCAGATCCTCCTTGCTTGACGGAGTGGGGGTACGAAGGGCTTCGATCTCGGCGGCGATACGGGCGCGTTCGCGGGAATCCAGGGTGTTATTATCGGTCGCTATGCGTTCGAGTACGTGGACCCGATCACGCAACTGTTCGATCTCGCGCCGGGCTTCTTCGATTTCCGCCTGACTTTGACCGTCGTCGCGCGAGATAAAGCTCTCATTGCCGTTTTCGTCGGTGACGATACCTGCGCGCGCCTTTGCAAGCTGGACGACGCCCCAGACAACAATAGCAACGACGACGACGATGGCCCATCCGCTCATTCCTGCGGTTCCTCTGTTTTCGTATCGATACGCAGTTGTTCGATTTCGTCCGACAATAGCTGTCCGCGATCGGTTGCGATGCGCTCAAGGACGCGGAGTCGGTCTTCGATCATGTCCGTCCGGGCCGACAATTCGTTGGTCTGCGCATCGGGCAGCCCCGGATTGCCCGAGCGTAAGGAGCGTTTGTGCTCCAGCACTTTGGCGACGATCGAGTTCACGCTGATGCCGATGATGATCAGCATCACGATGATGCTCGAAAAGATGATGGCAATCTCTGGCATCAGGCAGGCCCCCTTACGCTGGGAATGTCACGCAGCTGATCGATCTCGTCAGCAAGGTCTTGCGAACGGTCGGTTGCGATGCGCTCAAGAACCTGTACGCGCTCCTCAAGACTGCCCTTGGCATTCGACGGGGTTGCGTTCCTGGTTTTGTTGCGGCGGAGGCGGAACGCTGCAAACACCGTCCCACCTGCCAGCAGAGCCGCGACCGCCGCGATCTGCAGTGCATCCACGACCAGAGGTGTGTCGGCGCCCCACATCATGCGTTTCCTTCATCCTTGCGGTGTTCCAATGCGCGATCGCGAAGCGCGTCGATTTCGGAACCCAGATGATAACCGCCATCGGTTACGATGCGCTCGACATTGGCAAGCCGATCCTTGACCGAGCCGAGCTCGGCGCGAAGCTCGGCATTTTCCTGGGTCAGCAGGGTAACCCGTTGCTTCGCTTCGTGATCGCTGGCCGGCTTGAGCGCCTGACCCCAGGCCCCTTCGAGCGGATAGCCGTGCTTGATCTTGAGCCGTGTCGTGTGGATCCATCCGGCGACGCCGGCAGCGCCCAGCGCAAGCCCACCGCCGATGATCCATGGCAGGTGAGGGATGACGATAGCGGCGGCGTCGATGCTCATGTGCGCTCCTCGCGTTTCAGGTTCAGGGGGACGCCGCTGTCTGCGCTCTTGGGAGTTGGCGTGTCGCGCAGCGCTTCGATCTCTTCCGAAAGTGTGTAGCCGCGATCGGTCACGATCTTCTCGAGCACGATCATACGATCCTGCATCTCGTCGATCTTGCCGTTTAGTTCGCGATTCTCTGCTTTGAGTCGCTTGGTTTCGGCACTGTCCTCTTTCTTCTTGGACTTGCCGCCAAACTCGTCTTCGAGTTCGTAACCGTGCTTGGCGCGGATCCAGTTGTTGATGATCCAGGCGCCATAGGACACGGCAATTATCGCGATCACAAAGCTCGGGCTGCCCCAGTCCATTATGCGTTCTCCTTGCGCCCGATATTGAGTGGCACGCCGCTATCCTGGTCTTCGACTTCGCGGGTGTCACGCAGCGCTTCGATCTGGGTTGCAACGTCATAGCCCTTGTCGGTCACAATGCGTTCGAGCACCTGGACCCGATCTTCCAGTCGCTGGACCTGGCTGGCATATTGGGCGGCTTTTTCCGCGCTTGCGCTCGCCGTGGCTTCCAGCTGCATCTCGGCAATCTTCTGCTTGTGTTTCAGCCAGATCGCGACAATCGGTATCGACACACCGATAATCGGGATCAGCAATGCGAGTTGACCGGGTTCCATCTGTAGTGTCCCTCTTGAACTTGATTGCGCTTAGCGCAGGTCTTCGATTTCGGCTGCCGTGCGTCGCGCCGGATCTGTGGCGATACTTTCGAGCACCGCGAGACGATCCTGGAGCATGATGACGGTTTCCCGCAGCTCTTCGTTCTCGATGTCCCGACGTCCGGATCCGTGTTTGATCTCGGCCATTTTGCGACGGTGTTCGAGCACGGCATTGATCGTTACGAACGCGCCGGTGATCATAATCGCCATCACCAGCACGATGGTGACCGCTTCGTGGATAGGCATGCTCCGCTACTCCCCTTGTTCGGACGTCAGCGCAGGCGCTCGATCTCAGCCGTGAGGCGTGGATTGCTGCTGACATAGTGGGTCTCGACGGCCGCCAGGCGGCGGTCGATGTCGCGGAAATTTGCGCGAATCTCGCGAGCCGTGCGTTGCGGGCTCTGCCGAACCCGCTGCCAATATTTCTGTTCGCCTTCGTCGCGATACAGGTGCGAGGGCTTCTTGTTGAGCAGGAAGCCGGCAATGAAATAGGCCAGCACCGACCATCCGCCGGTTACGGGAATGGACAGCAGCGCGCCGAAGCGAACCCAGAACGTGTTCACGCCCGTGTAGTCGGCGATGCCCGAACAGACACCCATGATCTTGGCATTGAACTTGTCGCGGTAAAGCGTGGTGCGGGGGCTGTTCATCACTTGGCTCCTTTCTTTTCGGCCATCATCCGATCGAGTTCGCGCAACTGTTGGTTGTCGACCTCCTGATCGTGCATCAGGCGTTGTACGGGGGAAAACGAGGGATCGTCGGAAGCGACGAGGCGCTCGACCGTGTCCATGCGTTCGTCGAGGCGCTTGGCCAGCTGGTACAATTCGTCGAGCAGCACTTCGTCGTCGCTCGTGATCGTCGCCGCGGTCTTCCACTTGGTCACATAGTGCAGGATCAGCCATGGCAGGCCGATCACGAAGAGCGGGACGAAGAAATATTCTGGTTCCACCTTACTCAGTCCTTCTTGTCTGCGCCGTCTTTTCCGAGCGCTTTCTTCATTTCAGCGAGTTCGTCGTCGATCGCGTCGGCTCCTTCGAGCGCGGCGATTTCGTCCGACAGCGAGGGGGTGCCCGACTGATCGGCGATCGACATCGCTTCCGCACGACCTTCGGCATAGTCGACGCGGCGTTCGAGCTGGTCGAAGCGCGACAGTGCCTCGTCCGTGCGCTCGGTGCTCATCAGCGTCCGCAACTTCACCCGGTTCTCCGCGCTTTCGAGCCGCGCGGCGATTTGAGTCTGGCGACTGCGCGCTTCGCGCAGGCGATGCTGCAGCTTCTGGATATCGTCTTCATAAGCGCGCAGCGCATCGTCCAGCACGGCGATTTCGGCCTTGAGCTGGTCGGCCATGCCGGCCGCCTTCTTCTTCTCGACCAGCGCCGCGCGAGCCAGGTCCTCACGATCTTTCGACAGCGCCAGCTGGGCTTTCTCGCCCCAGTCGGCTTGCAGTTTGTCGAGCTTAACGACGTGTCGGTGCATTTCCTTCTGGTCGGCAATGGTCCGCGCCGCGCTCGCCCGCACTTCCACCAGCGTCTCTTCCATCTCGAGGATGATCATCCGGATCATCTTCGATGGATCATCCGCCTTGTCGAGCATGTCGGTGAAGTTGGCGGCGATGATGTCACGAGTGCGGCTGAAAATGCCCATAAAGGCTACTCCATCGAAAAAAGGGTTGTCGCGCTCCGAACGCGTATCGTTGTTTTCACTCTCCCTAGCATGCCAATCGCTTTGTGTCGGCGTCGGACTGCGGCGCAATTTCTCGATCTCGGCATCGAGCCGCGAAAGCGCCTTTGGGTGAGGGATGGGTTCGGGGGACAACTTTGAAGGAGAGGGGTGGGCCGGAGCGCGCTCGTCTCCGTCGGCGCCAGAGTGATCGGCAGCGCCTCCGGTAGCATCTGCGGGGGGGACTGAATGCTCCGGCCCGAGGGTACTTTTGGAATTCGGTTTGCTCATTTCAGCAAGCTCAGGCGATTTCGATCACTGCGGTATCGTAGGCGATCGATGCGGCATGAGTGTGGCTCGCCGTCATTTGCGTCGAAAGCGCGACGAACGCCACCATGGCACCGATGCTGGCGAGAGCGGCTTGGCCAAGCTTGCTGCTGAAGAATGCGCGGTTGTACATGGTCGGTCCCTTCGGAATGAACGTTGTGATTGTCTTCGTTCACATTCTAGCAAGAGGTGTGCCAAACTCTGCAAACCTCGAAATTGCTTGGTTTTTCGCACATGCGTGGATTACTGCGTTGGTTTCTATTGCCAAGCATTGGGAAAAATTCCTATACATTGGCACATGGAGCGCGAAAATCAGTTCATTGGCCAGTCGGGCGCATTCCTTGACGCTGTGGAACGCGCCAGCCGCGCCGCCCCGATGAGCCGTCCCGTGCTCGTCATCGGCGAGCGTGGGACCGGCAAGGAACTGATCGCCGAACGTCTCCACCGCCTTTCGACCCGTTGGGACGAACCCCTGGTGACGATGAACTGCGCGGCGCTGCCCGAAACACTGATCGAAGCCGAACTGTTCGGGCACGAAGCCGGTGCCTTCACCGGTGCTACCAAAGCGCGCGCAGGACGGTTTGAAGAAGCCGACAAGGGTACGCTATTTCTCGACGAACTGGGCACGCTGTCGATGGGCGCCCAAGAACGACTGCTAAGGGCTGTCGAATATGGCGAAGTGACGCGCATCGGTTCTTCCCGCCCAATCCGCGTGGACGTTAGGATTGTCGCCGCAACCAACGACGATTTGCCGGCACTTGCGGCTTCAGGCGAGTTTCGCGCCGACTTGCTCGACCGCTTGAGCTTTGAGGTCATCACCCTGCCGCCGCTCAGGGTGCGCGAAGGCGATGTCGCCGTGCTGGCCGAATATTTTGCCCGGAGAATGGCCGCCGAACTCGATTGGCATGCCTGGCCGGGCTTCGCGCCGCACGTGATGGCGCAGCTCGAAGATTATTCGTGGCCCGGCAACGTCCGTGAATTGCGCAACGTCATCGAGCGCGCGGTCTATCGCTGGGACGATCCCAACGAGCCGATATCCTACGTGCAATTCGACCCGTTCGAGAGCCCGTGGAAACCCAAGGCGCCGCCGCACCGCCCGGACAAGGCTGCTCCCCTTTCGACGACGAACGGCTCGGGGGGACAACCTGCGACCAGTGCGCTCCCGCCGGGCGTCGATTTCGAACAGATCGACGACTTGCGGGCCGCCGTCGACGCGCATGAGCGCTCGATCGTCGAACATGCCTTGGGCAAGCATCGCTGGAATCAAAGGCAAACCGCCAAGGCCCTGGGCCTCAGCTACGACCAGCTTCGTCATGCGATCAAGAAGCATGGGTTGATGGAGGGGAGCGAAGCCTGACGGGCCGCACCGCCAAATAGGGCGGGTTCTGGCTGATCCTGACATGGGCGGCCGGTCTGCCCACGATGCGTGTTCCAAACCCTTGGATCGATTGCCCTCCTTGGCCTAACGGCTTGTTTACAAGTCCGCTTTAAGCCCCACGGTTTAGTCGCAATTGTAGAGGGGCTTACAATGCGTGTCCTTGTCGATTTGGTCGATTCCATCGGAACGAGCATTCGATTCATCTTCATGCTGATTTTCCTCGCGATTTTTGCGTTCGGCCTGATCGTCTCCGTCGGTGCGACCTATGTCGCGCCGAAGGTGGCGGAATCCGTGGCGGAAAGCGCCGATCGCTACGGCGAACGTTCGCTACAAGCCGAGCGCGATAAGGAACTCGGCAAGGAAGGATGGGGGCACGGAGCGGGTCGCACCCAGGAGCGACGCGCCGGATCCGACGGATTTGGCGAAGACAATGGCGGTTGGGCGGACGAGCGCGAGAGGCGGAATTGGTGATCGGCGAGGATAATCCGGTTACGCCAGCGGATCGTGCGGCAGGTTCTACCAGCCCGGTTTTTTGCGTCGTCCGAGGTTAGGCGGTAAGGGTCATGTCGGGTCGCGAGAGCAAA
>JAAUYH010039105.1_pt1 | contig 14633 bp, 12 predicted proteins | sample 7278061 | NCBI WGS metagenome assembly JAAUYH01 (sample SAMN14350203, study PRJNA611818) | marine sediment metagenome | isolation source: surface marine sediment (0.6m) | place: French Polynesia: Moorea | collected 2018-08
ATTGCGGAATAGTGCTAGATCTACTAACACAAATGAACTAAAATCAATCACTTCACAACGATGAATACACGTTTGTGGATTCAGCGAAAGCCTCGGCACCGAAAGTGCATCCCATGTGTTTTCTACCAAATCCACAAATCTGTGATTGCCATCTTTACTTTCACAGTTGAAACTGGAGCAACCACTACAGTCCTGTAGAATGCTGACCCTCTTTCTCAAGTTTCTGCTGGATGTCTCATGAATCTACAAATCTGGGACTCCCATCTCTTTTTTCTGGTAGATTAATCGTTGAAACGGAAAATATACGGACCACAGCAGTACTTTGGTATACTATTTATGCCAAAGGCGGTACTGTTGGCTAACTTAGAATTTGAAGTCGGAGGCGATAGTACTTATCCGCTTTTCGAAGTAAGGAGGCGGCAAGAGATTTTGGTAACAATTTTCCGAGGATAACCCGGTGGAATAAGTTGGTGAAACGAGCAGTACCGTTGGAGTCAAGTAGCGCTCGCCTTATTTCGGGTTTACTCCACTTTCTATGCGGTGAATTGCTGGTGGTAGTAGCGGCCCTGGAAACACAATCGCAAAACATCCTACTCATTGAACATGAAAGGATGATTAGTCAGTGTTGGGACCGACACGAGAACAACAGAAAAAAATTTGATATCGTAAATTATTACCGGTAATACCACTGCTGACATTTTGTGTGACGTGGTTTACTGTGCTCCCTATTTGTGTGGTAGGCAGCTCAGCCTGAGTAGATGACAGATAATCACGACGATTTTCGAACCAAGTACTGTAACATACATTCATCGCATCAAAGCAGTCTGCATGGCTCTGCAGCATGGTGGTACGGTACCACTTCAGAATGTAGTCACTACCCTTACCTAATATAACGATTTTTTATCGACAAAGTAAAAGTGTGGGGTAAATGCTAAAGCGGCACCGAGTGGTGTTAGTCGAACTAGAAACCAATGAACTGAAATCAATCATTTCACCAGCTACAACGATGAGTACACGTTCGTGGATTCAGTCAAAACCGCAGCATTGAAGTGCATCCCACGCGTTTTCTCACAGATCCACAAATCTCTCATTGCCATCTCTACTTCCCTTGTACACTAGTTTCATCGTTGGAACGGGAAAATATAACAACTACTGCAGTACAGTTCTCCCTATTTTGAAGGCGCGTTACATTTCTCTTTTTTTCTACAGTACATATTCAGAATTAAAGAAAAACAGTTTATATTTTAAAAAAATCACGGCCATGATGAAACGTGATGTGCCTTCAAAACAGGGAGAACTGTACTGTACTGTACTGTACTGTACTGTAGATTACTGTCCCTTTTCCTCGAGGTTCTGCTTCCGATGAATCAACAAATCTGTGACTGCCATCTCGTTTTTCTTTGTAGTTTCATCGTTGAAGCAGAAACATACGCATCACTGCAGAACTGTAGAGCGCTGTTCTTTTTTGTCGAGTTTTCTTATTCGTATTTCGCTATGTTCTTTTAAATCGGATTGGCTCAAGCCCTGAAAAAGGACCAGTTCTACCTGTGATTGCTGTCTCTAATCGCGTTATAGTTTCATCGTTGAAACGGGAAAACATGCGACCCACTGCCGTACAGTTCTATGGAACACTGTTGTTGGTTCTCCAGTTTCTTCTAGATGCGCAACGAAGAGGAATATGCTTCTAATTCTCATTTCACTACTGTATCTCCTTGTAAATCGGATCGGCTCAAGTCCAGAAGAAAGACCGGCTCTACATATTCCTGTATGTTGTCGAGCATTATGGAGTAAGCAACAATTAGATGTTCATTTCTGATATTGACAGTTCCCTTGTATTTCTATGGAAAGGCAAAGATACTTGGAACTGATGATGAGCGCAGTGATTGTGGGCCATGAACTTCATATCTCACGAATCGGCTGGTTCTTCTCAATTAAGCCGCAGTAAAAGTCTGTCCAACAAAACCGTGATCTAATCTGCAATGCGCAACAATGTTATGGTACTGTGGATCGGAAAATCTTCCCGGTCTTTCCTCTCAAGGTCACACCTTGTTATTACATTAGAGTAAACCAACCAACGAACGCGCAAGCATATTGCTTTGGTATCGCATCTCCATGAGTGACGTTGCGAAATACGATATCCTGACTGACTCTCTTGAAACATCCTCCCAAGTCTTCCGGATTCGCGTAGGAATTGCGCTCGTTTCTCCAATAATTTTGAGTTGCCACGAAACTGCACTCACACACGGTCAGCCAATTGTTACAATTATAAAAGCATCACTCATTCCCTCAACATTTCATCTTAAATCACGCCACTCACCAACCCCCATCACAGCTATCTGCCGAACCAAAACTTGGCACTTGCCTGGATAATGTCATCCAGACCAACTTCCAGAGTCAGAGACAAGATGAGTGGCCGATACTCATCCACACACAAAACCGGAACTCGCCAATGCTACTTGTGTCGGACTACGGAAACATGTCAATGGCGAACCGCATCGAATGGAAAGTCGATATGCAATAAATGCGGGATCAAGTTGAGGCGTCGAGCCTTGGCCGAACGAAAACAGAACCCAGTTAAACAAGGGTCTACATCAAACACACTTTACGACCGGACACGCCAAGTTTGTTCGATCAGCAATATTATTCATCCGCAATAACACTCTAATCAAGGAGAAGGAAACTGAAGAGGTGAACTTGTTCGCAACGTTATCATTCCTATTTCAAGAGGAATTTTATTTTATATAATAAATCTGTTCTGTTTTATTCTATCGTTCTATGTTTCTGCTTCTCATGTTGCTAATGCCTGGTTGAAGAAATCAGGTTTTTCATAGACTAATGCAAGGTTTACGAGAAAAAGCGTAAACGATGTGATGTACAAAACTCGACATGCGAGAGGTTGCGACATTGCGGAGATGTCGATCTTGGGAAGAGCGTTACATATGGCATTTTTTGATTCCTGCCGTGACCTACAAAAGTCGTGCAGTACGGCTCAAGGTTACAGTAATGCAAGTGGAACCTGAAATTTTTTTCTTGATTCGCAACTCTTAATTGTGAGACTGTAATCAGGTATGAGATCGGCATACTCGAAGCAGGATAACCAACGCACACGGACAGAGTTCAAGGCTAACAATTTGGGTCCTCATCTTCAAGAATACGGTAGATTTTACTGTCTATCCTTGATTCGTGAGTTCGTCCATGAAACCGAGCGTTAGCTTGGATGGTCTGCTCTTTTTTACATCTGGATTGCTGTATTAATAAATGCGCCCATTTGTAGGGTTTATCGTGTTGATTCCAATTTTTCTCCAAAAATTACTTCTCGACGTTTGTGCTTTACATTAACAACAGAACTCACTTTCTGAGGAGGACTGAAAACTTTTATACTGCACTCTACTGTAGTTTCCCAGGTCGCATCGAAAGAATTGGATCTTGAATGAAAATTTTCAAGAGAAATAGGACTGCTGACGTGTATTTGAGTTGAAACACAATATTTGTTTCCCATGACAGCATTACTATTGATTTTATTAACGAACAGAGTGTTCAGCGTGTAAGTAGTCCTCGAATTAACGTGATAAATCTACACTATTAACGTAGTGACCGCACCAGAGCAAAGGTAAAGAGGAGAAACGCTGTAAGTGTTTCAACAGTTCACATACAACACAAGCTACAAATGAGAGTCAAGAGTTTGATGATAGTTGGCATTGTAAGTGAAATAGGAAAACCTAGTTCAAGGTTATATACAGGTGACGTAGCCACGAAGGTGAGACGAGAATACTGTGCTATAGATGTTTTCATGGGACTAAACATAGGCATTGCAATCCGATTCATTCCTAACAAGCGACATGATTTTGTATTGTAGCAATGGCATCCACTTAGATTCATACATTCCAAAACTTGACATGACCTGATCAATTCTTCGTCCATACAACCTCTGTCAGCTATTCGCTCGATTAGCAGCAAGTGCAACGAGAGGATTCGGTGCAGTTCTGGATCGATATCAGGATGGGACACATGCTAAACGGACCACTAGCTGCCGACGATCTGTATCAGCAGTGAATAAGTAAACAAAGATCGACCAACAAAAGAAGGTGTAACCATGAAGTAGAATTCGTAGAATTTGCTGGATGACGAAGCAATAAAATGAGTGAGTGAAGGCAGAATTGTCCTTACCGATCGGTACACGCTGGCTGGATGAGCATCGCAACATGCATTGCAGCAAAGCGAAGACATCCACCCAAACTCTGATCAGTGCGTGCAGCGCTAACGCGTGAAAGGAGTATCTCTCTGCTCACTTCTTCTACTTCTTCTACTTCTTCTGTTCATTGCAGGGAGAGATATTATCCAGCATTCGTGACTTTGTAGATGAAGATCTACGAGAAAGTACTGTAGAAATCAAATGTCGAAATTTGCTTCTTTCATTGCATAATAAGTTTGAGACCTTTTGTACTATCGGATGCAAGCTTAATGTAAACCATTGAACAATGAGCACACGTATTCTACTACAGTATAGTATCTACTCTATTGCTTTGTATGTGCAATGCCGATGAAATGCAGGAAATGAACGAGCGATTTTGTGGATGGATCGGCGGCTGGCATTTCCAGAGCCGTCCTACCAACAAGCACACCTCAGCAGACATCATCAAATGCTCCTCCTCGGGGTCGTCGTAGTCGTCGTGAATGGAGAATACTGTACGAATAGATGAACGAACAAATAAGGGGTTGTTACTCAGTAATTCAACGAGTTGGAATGAGATATTTAGAACAGGTACCAGTTAGTGATATGTAAAGAAGGACGGAAGATAGAAAGAGGATAGGCGAGAGGGAGAAGAAGAAGGAGGAGACAAAGAAGAGGAACAAGTTAGGTCGGTCTCAAGCTTGTTAGTGTATTACAGTAAACGGTGAATAAAGAATCTAGTGAGTGAAGCTATGCAGTGTCTATCATGCACTAGTGCATATCAAACAGGTGTGAGATCCGTGGTTAAATTTGATTTGATTCGAGAAAAATCGGACTACAGAAAAGTTGGCAGAAGCAACGATCAAGAGAGTGTCAAGATAGTCGGCTGACCAATGCGTAGTTCTGCACTAATAAGAGAGCTGGGTACACGTCTACTGTTCGATTTATAGCATGCACTCGACGTAGTGTTTCGTTATAGCACCATGGTTCCATCGGTTGGCGCATTGCCTTGTTTACCCCATTTTCTCCACCAGCAGTTTCCTCCTCCTTATAAATGTCACAACCTATCCATGATGCTTCTTCTCATCATCAATCACCCACTTGGGCTTTCTCAACTCTCTCGCTTACCTCACCTCGCAACTACCCTGCTCGGTACTTACCTTGTACCTTCACTCATCTTGCACAGTTTCTCGCATTCCATCTCCACGCCGTTATGTCGGCCACCAACACATCCCGAACTCGTGACAAAGTAAGTGGACGCTACGCATCCAAGCACAAGCCTGGCACACGTCGTTGTCACCTGTGCAGCACAGGCGAGACGTCACAATGGCGCACTGCACCCGATGGTAATTCGTTGTGTAACAAGTGTGGGATCAAGTTGCGTCGCGGAACGTTACATGCTGCTGGACCAAAGCCCAAGTTGCCGCCTATTTCAAGTATTGTGAATGGTATGAGTAGCAGTTCGAGTTCACGAACCCGTCAAGTTTGTTCAATTCGAAACATTATCAATCCCAACTGACAAGTGAGTTTAACATCAAGCTAGTAGGAATAGAAACACAACAAGACTTCGGCAAAAAAGTCGAACAACATCTAGAACTAGAACAAGTTGGATAACTCTTTGGAGTGACGCTTTGGCTTCTAACCACAGTGTCGAATATCTCGCTGTCCAACTGTTTATGACATAAAAACACAGTTGTACATAAAATTCATGAAATTGTTGCCGAGAACTACACTATTTCAATAAATACTGCAGTTGTGGCAAGGTACACATGAGCCACCGACTCTTGCGTTGGAATAAACAGGCGTGCTCCGGACTGTGCGAATCGGCAACGGCTTCTTGATCAGCAACAGTATTTTCTGCGTCTTAGTCAGGCGGCACAAAGAATTAATACAGTACAGGGCAGTAGCCCAACTGTGCACTCAAAATTACGAAGAACTGAAGGGTAATCGAGTGACAACATTCGCACACGTAGAGTAGATCGCGGGCTGCAGATGAATCTTTCAATAACAATGAACTCCTGGGTATCGACCAAACTGTGGTACTACCTGTAGGTAAGTGGGTTACGCGAAGCTATCGTGTGAAACCGTATCTAGATTCATCTACAGGATTTCACACTGCTCCATGTAACGCTCGCCTAGGGTGTGGAGTGTGAGTGTGTGAATGAAAGAGGGGCGGCGTGAGTTGGTGCATGTGTGTGTGTCGCAATGTGACTTAGGAAAATAGAGAGTCATGATAGTGGAAGGAGGAAAACGTGAGGGTGTGCTCTGCAGCCGCAACCGGTCACGTCCCACGTTCTAAGAATGCGACAAAACCTGAATCTCCTAATATTAACTCGTTTCTTGATCCACGAACGACAGCGAAAAAAACGAACGCGATATATATATATATATATATATATATATATATATAATGTAAAAGCAGGGTGGCGCGATGAGGTGGGGCCGTCAGGATGGCGAGGTGAGGTTGTTGTGAAACATCGTAAACTGGGTGTGTGACATACGGTGACAGCAGATTCTTCCATAGTTTGTAAAGAAGACTAGGTCGGAAATGCAGTGCAAAGGATCTAGACAGACAGACATGGCAACTCTATTTTTGGGGTCGCAAGTGAGGACAACGAGGGGAGAAAATTGGAAGAAATTAGCAGGTAAGTGTTTTTTTGTGGATGCACTAGCAATGCATGGGCGATCACAATGGGAGTAGATCGAACGAGTGTCAATTCTATGGCATCCAAACCATCACCAAGTCGCACATTGCGAAGTGTACTGCGGTAGAATATACTGCTGCAGGATGCGGTGCGGTGCAGTATGGTGTGGGTAGTCTCCAAAATTGTGTCGCATAAATTGCAAGCTTGTTTGAGCGCCCTCTCGATGCGAAATCCTGGAATTCCTCCGTACACTGCGTTCCTGTGAATAACTTTTGATTGTACCGACGTCGAAAAAACGGTCTCGCTTCTTGTCGAATACGTTTCTCGGATTCGCTCTTGGAAATCTCGCATTCTGCCCCTTCACTTGACACTCGTTCAATCGCCATGCAATAACACACTCCGAAACACCACTCTCACTTCGGCCAGAGCGTTGGAATGTGGATTTCTTACACTCACTCGATACTGTTCGCAACGTACAGCACTGTACCGTACATGCTTGAATCACCAGTTTCTGTGCGAACATGTGTTCGATCCTGCATTCAACTTTATCCTAACAAATCGTATGCGTTTAAAAAGCCTCTCATTTATATACTCTTCCTACTCTTTGTGCACACACACACACACAAACTCAAACACGCACGCACACGCACGCACACAAACACACACACTCTCCCTACACTTCATGGCGTCCGTTCGTACCTCAAGGACTCGTGACAAGTCGAGTGGTCGCTACGCTTCCAAACACAAGCAAGGTACACGAACCTGCCAGGTATGTGGCGCTAGCGAAACCTCGCAGTGGCGTACCGCGCCTGACGGTTCGCCATTGTGCAACAAATGTGGTATCAAGTTACGTCGAGCCAAGAAATCCAAGAATGAACCGCAAGCATCGTCACCGACCAGCTCACAAAGCTCTTCCAGTGACCGCGCTAGACTAGTGTGTTCGATTCGAAACATCACCAACCCGAATTAGTCGTGCTTGCGACTCTTCTCGCTTACCACTTTGTCGTGAGTTGTTGAATAAATCACTTTCGTGCTGATTCCAGTATTCCACCAAGATGGAGATTCCAACCTAGCTTTTCGAGAAACTCATTGTTAGTTTGTCGCGGTGGCTTGTTCACTCCAGACCTGTGGTTTGTATGAAACAGCACGCGAGATCGATCAGGAGTAGGGAAATCAAATAGAAAGGAAAATTGATTTCACCCAAAACTTCAAGCGGTATGGCGATTTCATCCATACGAATATGAAAGTGGTAATGCAGTCAGGAGAAAACTCAACCAATTCCGATTGCAACAGTTGACGACTTACGAAAAGAGAAACAAGGCAAGGGGAAAAGTAGGGCTCTGAGGATGGATAGAAACAAAAAAATGAACGTATCAAGAATAGAATGTTTTCGAAAAAGTCCATAATTTAGATAGCCAGTGTGGACAGATAAACGGTAGCAGGCGCTAAATCGGGGTTCTTACGAAACTTGAGAGTGAAAATGTGTGTGAGCGTGGATCGAAAAGCGAGATCACGAGAGATGGGTTGGTACAGTTGGGCAGGATGGGAAGGAAGTGCTTGTACGGTATGAAAAGAATGAGAATGATCAAAAAACCGAGTGATTGGATCGGTGGATCGTCGGATTGATCGATCGATTGATCGGCGAACTCGGTGGTTTACGAGAGAAAGAACTCGGATAGAAGGCTGAGGTAAGAGCTAACGAGAAGGACCCGCGAGTGTACGCGACAATTGAGCGGTGCTCCGTACACTGGTGCACTCGCGCGCGCACGAGTCATACGATGCCGCACACCAGTTGGAGGCTGCAGGAAATTACAGGGCGGTGTACTGTACAGCGCACATGACGAACAAAGTTGGTGTGTGCAGATGTTAGGGGCAAAGCCGGTAGGTCGGTCACGCAGCACGAAGCGGCGATATAAACGAGAGTATGTAAATGGGATGATGTGCACAGGACTGCAAGTTGGCATGTTCGGATCGAACAGATCGGTCTGTGTGCACGGCGTATCTGTACAGTACAGTAAAGTGCGACAGTACCGGACCGTACTGTACTGCACTGTATGGCCAGAGGCAGAGTGATAGGGCGTGCGCGGAGACGCGGAAGTATTGAGAGTGTCTCGTGTGACATTTCGATTAATTGGGTGTGTCATGTCGACCTAATTCGTTACTTGCGTATCTCGTCTTCTATTTCACCAACAAGTCCGTGACCACCACTTTTCTTCATGTTGTTCTTATATCCGCCAAACAATTTAGGTGTTAGCATCAATTCGCATGAATTTCGAATCACGTGTGACCTTGTTTCATCACATGGAAGGAAATCACCTTGCCTGAACATACCTTGCCAGTCACGCACAATATGAACAAGTAGAGTAGGAAGAAGACGTGGTGCGAGTGCGGGTGCTGATACCGCGCAGTACTGTACTGTGCTGTGGTGATGTTGGCCAAGAGAGTGTACTGGACTGGAAAGCGCTTTCTCGTAGAAATCACACAACCCTTGGAAAGTGTGGCGTGTTGGAGATTTGAACCAACGCCGTTGGTTGTTTGAGAAGTGCGGCCAACCGCAAAAAGAAGAGGAAATTCACGCCCCCCGCAGCTCGAACGCGTCGACACGGTGCGGGAAATTCCTGCACCCCACCGTCCAATGTTCCTGCATTGCTAGATCTGCTCGATTATTTCCTCGTTTTTGAATTGTCGATGCTGCACGTTATTGACGTGAGTGCGCAACAGACATGACCACGAATGTCATCGTCCGGTACACTACCGGTTCCGGTACTGTACTCTACATATGCGACCGTCGCATGTGATGCAGTATGAGAACTCTGGCTGCTTTACCACCTGAGTGTGTGTCCACCTATTGGAGCTGCTATGTGAGCGCGTGTGTACGTATAGTACGCTCTAGTTGCTGAATTGGGTTTCGATGCGTTTGCACGCCCCGCACGTCGACGACAACAGCGATGACCACGTTGAGGGAATAAATTCGTGTGGCCTACCGTAGCGAATGTCGTCTAACGGCAGGCGCTTGGCCGGGGCAGCAAATTGTTCAGCTTCTTGCACTATGCTGAAACGTTGTTCGGAGGCACTGTACTGTACAAATCCCAAAATCATGCACTTCTTGCATCATCATCATCATCCATCACCAGCCACGTCTCGCTTCATGGCTCCTTACCACTTCGTCACTGTCCCGATCTTCGTCCCATCCATACCGTATTTTCTTCATCGTGCCATGTTCGTCAAACTCGCTCGCCATGCACTATGATTTGCCACCATGGAGACTGCCGTGCAGAACTGTTGCCTATACTGGACTGGGTGGGACCGGTCACTGCTTAAATCGTTCACCTTCTAACTCCCATGCTCGTATCTTGCTACTGTTCTTCATACGATTCCAATTTTCGTACCCAAACTACGCTGCTTCAACTGCCTCCCTTTTTCTATTATTCATCAACGGCACTGTTGCCCTCCGGCCGTTACACTACTCGATCCTGTCACCTCAACTGTTGTTGTAGGTCACACTTTCCGAATTCCTACCCAACTACAAGACTTCCCTTCCCTTCCCTTCCCTCTCCATATGTATGTCCAGTGACCTGAGGACGTGAAATGTATTTTTTTACTAATTCTAAATATGTAAGTTGTAAAAATGTGACTGGACATATTGAGAGAGAAGTCTTGGATTCGCATTAGACTCTATTTAGTGCACCCCTGATTTCTAAATTTCTAATCCCTCCATTTCGATACGCTACCCCGTCGGCGGCGACAACGACCACCACAACCATCGCACCACTCGACACAATGGGAAGCGGCGTTGGACGTATTAACAAGGGCAAAAACTCGAAGCGTGCGCGACGCAAGCGCCAGTTCGCACGCGCCGTCGACCAAATACACGAGGACCTGAGCGACCCGAAGCGCGCCGATTTCCTGCGTAATGCGCAACCCATCGACTTCGACCTTCCCGGCATGGGCCAGTTCTACTGCGTCGAATGCGCACGCTATTTCATCGACGCCAAGGTACTCGCGGCGCACACGAAAACCAAGAAACACAAGATTCGCGTGAAGGAACTGCGCGAGAAGCCGTACTCTCAGGCGGAGGCGGAGGCCGCCGCCGGTATGGCGCCTCCCGATAACGGTCCCGCTCATACCATGGTCAATTAACTAAACACTGTTTACTGTTTTTGCCGACCCCTTCTCGCTTCCCTTTCGTCCCCTCTGCGTACCAACTCGATATGTCCTGGACTACACGAGAAATAATGGTGTGCAAGACGTCATGTGCCGACTTATCAAGAAGGTGGGTCCCAACTTCAATGAACTTACGCTCCGACCTGGTTCAAAACCCCGTGTTTCCATTGCATTTATGAAAGTCTCCAGTACCCTCTGCTCCAACTGCAAGCTCCGACTGTGTCAACTGTTGCGCCTTAATGAACGATTTCCCAAATCTGCTGCGGAAAAGTTTCTATCATGGACTCCCGGTATTGAAAGCTCAATGTACCAAGTAATGGGTCTGGTGAAAGGTGATTCTCCTGCGGAATAGTATAGAGCTATGCTTTCTCTGCGCATGCCACTATCCACCTCGCTGAAGTTGGAACCACGACACTCGAACCTGCCACCTTTAATAAACTTTCGCCCCACTAAACTCGACCTAATCTACTTTTGCGCCATAGGGCAGTGTCGATAGCGCTGAACCTTGTCAGCTGTCGCGTTTCCCTCAGTGACAACGGTGCGCCGTTTGCACCACTTACAAGTGAGCTCGACCACGCCGTGTTTGCGTTGTTTCGTGTATGTCTTCTCCTCCGAGTTCAACAAGGCAGTACGGAAGTAGTCAGGACATGGATTTCCACGCCACCCGCCGAGCAGTGGGTGCGCACCACCAGTTATCGCCTTTCGCACACGTCGAACCTCCGCCTCGTACAACTTCACATCGAGAAACTTCGCTTCGTCGATTTCTACCGTCGCCCCACCTGACGACGCCAAACGGTTCACGCCCTCATTGTGCCATCCATACAGCGCGCATTCGACCGGGTCCAGCACACCGACCTCGCTAAACGCGATCCATGTATCCGGTTGAAACGTCCACAGCCGCTTGAAGAAGTCTTCACGCGACTGGGGTCGACACGCAAATAGCGCTTCCTTGTCGTGTTCCGGCGCTTTGTCCTCCAGTAATTTGTTCATTTCCTCGGTTAGCCCCGCAAGCTCATACGCCGCATTGTTCACCATCTCACGCTGTTTCTTCGCATCCTTGACATTTTCACCTAGTGTTTTCGTCTCACTCTGCAGCTTACGCACCTCTCCATTCTTCCTCGCAACTTCGGCGCGCAATGAACGCTCCACTGATTGCGCCTTGGTGCGCTCCTTCTCCAATTCTTCCGTCATCAACGCCAGTTGCTTTTTCAGATTCTTTAGCGCCTCCAGTTGCTCACCGCCGAGTGGTTTCTCGGGTGCTGCCTTGGGTTTCGGCGGCTCCTCGGTTACCTTTTGTTTTTTCGCGGTCTCCGTGTCCAACGCCTCCTTTGCTGTTCGCTTCGTACCCACAACGGCCGACAATGCTACTTTCGGCGAGGCATCACCCTCCTTCGCTGCTGGGTTGAACCCAGATACAGGAGCAGCACCTTCCTTCTTTCCTGTCTGCTCCGATGCTTGAGTTTCCGCTGATTTCTTCGACGCCGTCTTTCGCGACTTCATTTGCTCCAGCAGCTGCTTTTTCCTTTCTGCCAAAGCTTTCTTCGTATCGAGCTTGCTTGGTGCCGCGGAAGTTTGGTCTGGTTTATCAACGTCCATCTTACTTTCGTTTTCTTTCTTCGCCGCCTCGTCCTTTTTCTCAGGTTCGGAACCCACACTGTTCTTGCTTTCTTTGCTCACCACGGGCACAGGTGCTGCGGAAGAATCTGCTGCTTTCGATTTTTGATTCGTGTCAGGCGCACTAGGTTGCGGTTTAGCGGTTGGCATCGAAGTGGCTTCCGGCTCAGAGCCAGAATTCTTAGCCACCGGAACAGAGGGAGCACGCTCGATAACGCCGTTAATGACACCCATGAACTCGACGCAATCCTCGCTGGTCCTGAACATGGCGAACAACTTGACCGGGTCATTCTCGCACGGCTCCTTCGGAACCGCACGTCCGAGCCTCGTCAGCGCCGCGTGGTTCTGCCGTCCCTTGATACGCGCCACTTTCAGTACGTCGCTTCCAACCTCCCACGAGAACGATATTTCCTCCTTAGCCGTGTCAAGTCGGATAACCTCCGCTCTCACGCCCTGTTTGTTTTTAAACACTTCGAGCTTGTAAAACCCATCACGCTTCTGGATGTTCCCTTTCTTGCTATCCGACGCGGAAGGCTTGAACACCAACAAATTGATGCCGGTAAACACGTGCGACCATTCTTTCTCTTCTTTCTCTTCACTCTCTTCTTTGTGTTTCTCCGGCGCTGCAGGCTTGTCCATTTCAACTGCAGACTTGGCATCTTGATTTGCTGACGTATCCATTGGTTTTGGTTCTTCCTTCTTTTCCTCGGATTTTTCCGGTTTCGCCCCGACAACTGGCTTCTCAACGCCTGGTTTCACCGTCTCCATCGGCTCGGACTTGCTATCGGGTGCCGGAGCACCGAAAGGTAGTGATTTGCGGGATGATTCTTCGTGTGCCGTGGCACCCGGAACGAATGCGGGGGCGTTCGGGCTTAGAGTAGCTTGGAAACTAGGACGTTTCGAGAACACTACAGGATTGTTCTGTTTCGCTTGCTCCAGGGCCGTACCAAACAATGGCGTGGTTACCTTCTTCACGGGACTCGACGCCGAGCCGAACGACCCAGACCCAAAACTGGGCGGCTTCAAAGAAAACAGCTTCGGAACCGTAGGAAGAGACGCCGATTCTGGCTTGGAATCCGAAAGCGAGGCGGTTGAAGCTGAACCGAACGATTTTCCGGCATCGCCCGGTGCAGGCGCAGTGGAGAATGGATTGGTGCTGGTAGCAAACGTCGGCTTCGGCTTATCGTTATCTGGTTCAGCACCAAAAGCACCGAACGGCTTGGTGTCCAGCGCGCCAAATGGAGAAGAGGAGGCGACCGGGTTTGTGATTTTCGGCTGAGAACTGAAACTTCCAAACCCAGTACTGCTCCCGAAAGGAGTCGAGCCGAATGGCGACATGCTCGACGGCTTTTTCTCAGGTTGACTTGTGGTAGATGTTCCGAACGGCGTGGTAGTAGCGAACGGAGAAGCCGAGGATTTCACTTGGGATTGAGCAGCGCTAGACGTCCCGAAAGAAGACGTGACAAACGGCGATGCAACAAACATGCCCGACGAGGAGGATGGGGGTTTCGATGGCTTGTCAGCGGGCGCTGGTGGTCCGCCGAATAGAATGGGCTTGGGATTTTTGTCTGAAGCACTGCCGAAAATGGACGGCTTCGCCTCAGGTTTGGCCGCGGCAACGGTGAAGGGGGTGGTCTTCATTTCTTTCGCGGTATCAGTTTGCTTTGAATCGGTAGGCTTCGACATAGATGCGACGGACGAGAGCGGTACCTGCATAAAATTTTTCTTGAGAATAGATTTCGGCGGCGCGATTGGGGCGGCATATGCTGCGGGTTTGGGAGCAGGCTCGGGAGCAGCTTCTTCCGTGGGATTTGAAGCACTGCCAAACGTTGGTGTCTTGGCGCTTTCCGTCGATGCTTCATTGACAGGAGCGGGTTTACCGAAGACAGAGCCGAACGGAGATGGATTCGGTGCAGCCGAATCTTGCGTCGCGGTTACGAACGGGTTCGATGAGATGGGTTTTTCGTCCTTCCTCTCGGCCGTAGGTTTGCTGTCTTGCGCTCCACCGAATATCGGTTTGTTGTTATCGCCAAACGAAA
>JAAUYH010105680.1_pt1 | contig 14631 bp, 9 predicted proteins | sample 7278061 | NCBI WGS metagenome assembly JAAUYH01 (sample SAMN14350203, study PRJNA611818) | marine sediment metagenome | isolation source: surface marine sediment (0.6m) | place: French Polynesia: Moorea | collected 2018-08
CAGTACGCGACACCGGCGTAGGTATGAGCAAAGAGCTGCGTGACAGCATCTTCGAGCCCTATTTCTCGACCAAGGAAGTGGGCAAGGGAAGCGGATTGGGTCTGTCGCTGGCCCATGACATCGTGCGTGATCACTTTGGCACCATCGAGGTCCAATCCTCTCCAGGTGTGGGCTCTTGCTTTGTCATCGACCTTCCCGCAGCGCGTCGCTCCTCTTGAGACCACCGGATGACGACCGGACACTGCTCGGCCGCACGGACATTGGCGTCCGATTTGGTGGACGCGTTCCCTTCCAGCGAGCTCTGCTAGATGCATTTCGATCTACGAGGCTGTGCCCAGGACCTAATCAATATAGTCGCTTTTGCCGCCAAATCGCCTCTATCGGCGCCTATAACAGCGATAATCTTTGACCAATTCGCGCAAACGAACGCCGATCTTTGTCGATTTTATGCTCAATTTGGGCCACTCACTAACACCCGTGCCAATCACGTCGACCTGATTATGAAAGGCCCTATACCTCGTGGCGCTGAACAGATAATATGCGCCAGTGCTCGCGCGTAGCCATCGACACAACTTAGGCGCAGGTAGATGTATTTGCCAAGGCGCCTCTGCGGTGGCATGTATCGTTGGAGAGTCGTTTTCTCGCCGACATGTCGCCAGAGGCCAACGGAGGGATTGATACTCAACTCCGCTAGCGCTACGTTGCAATCTTTGCACAATAGTCTCCATTGGTTGGGCATCAACGAAAGCAGCAAACGCCTCTTGCCGTGATCAACTCCCCATCATCGCGATCTATGTATCGACAGCAAGCCATCCAGTGCCCCATAGAGCTTCGCCGGACTACCATCGAGATTCGATGGGCCTGCTCGTTCCTCAATGGAGCCTCCAATACGGAACTGTGGACAAATGACACCATTCGGCAATAGGAGCCGGACTCCGTGAGACGCAGGCACGGCGACAAACAGATTCCGCCCAATGCCCAATAGCAAACTGCTCATGTCTGACGCACTTATTGCTGCAGCCACACTCAATGAGGGACGTATCGAACCCGTGTTCGCTACCGATCCCCAGGCTCGCATTGTGTACATCAATTCGGCAGCGCGAGAGCTAACCGGCTGGGACCATCCCCAGCAGCGCGTGCTCACGGAAGTTGTCCGTCTGCGCGATTCAGCGCCGCTTGTGTCATTTGACGACCAAGAACAATCGACCGCATGGATGCGCACTTTCGCCACTGGCGCCATGACGGTGCGCAATAGAGACGGGCAAGAGTGCGAATTCGATGGCCAGGGAATCCCCGTCTACGGCGCCTCCGGGACCGTAGAGGGCATGGTCTTGGCCCTGCGCAATCGCGAGCTGCAAGAACCGCTCTTTGGTGATCCCGGTCGCATGCTGAAATTGGTGATGGACAACATCCCGCAACTCCTGTTTTGGAAAGATAAGAGCTCGGTTTATCGCGGATGTAATCGCAACTTCGCTCGTATCGTCGGCCTAGAGCGACCCGACGACATCGTTGGCAAAACCGACGCCGATTTGCCGTGGCCCAAGGGCCTGGCCGAATTTCTGCGGGCGCGTGATCATCGTGTCATGACGACGGGCATGGCGGAGCAGCACATCGCCGAATCGCAGCAGCAGGCGGACGGCAGCCTTACCTGGGTCGATGCCAGCGTCATTCCTCTGCGCGCCACTGACGGTACCGTCATGGGGGTTCTGGGCACGTACGAAGATATCACCGAGCGACGCCAACTTGAGGAGCAGCTCCGGCAAGCACAGAAAATGAAAGCGGTCGGCCAATTGGCCGGTGGTGTCGCCCATGATTTCAATAATCTCCTCACCGCCATTGTCATTCATGCGGAGTTGGCGCGCACTGCGATGGCCACGGATCACCCGGCGTATGCCGATCTAGAAGAGGTGATGCGTGCGGCGGCACGCGCCGCAGATGTCACGCGACAGCTGCTCACGTTTTCGCGCAAGCGCGTGGTCCAGCGCCGTCTTATTGCCGTCAACGACGTCATCCTCAGCGTGCACAGCATGCTTCGGCCTCTGATTCGTGAAAATACCGAAATGGTCACCCTGCTTTCGGCAGCGGGTAAAATCGCCATGGATCCCGGCGAAATCGAACAAGTCATCGTCAATCTGGCCGTCAACGGTGCCAGCGCCATGCCCGAAGGCGGCAAACTCACCATTGAGACCTACGAAGTCGTCATGGGAGAAGATGTCGAAATTACCGCCAACACCGATGTACCGGCGGGCACGTACGTGGGCATCCGGGTCCACGATACCGGCGTGGGCATGAGTCCCGAGGTCAAAGAGCGCATTTTCGAGCCGTTCTTCACCACCAAGAACCCCGGCGAAGGCACGGGTCTCGGCCTCGCCATCGTCTACGGGATCGTCACACGCGCCAATGGCCACATCACGGTAGATAGCACCCCCGGGCGAGGCACGACCTTTGATATCCTGCTGCCGCTTGTCGAGGGAGAAGCCGTCGATAGCGCCAGTGGGACTACTGAGAGCCATGCCCAAGCCCGCCCGCGCGGCGGCGAGACCATCTTGCTCGTCGAGGACGATACATCGGTACGCCGACTCGCAGCCCGCATTTTGCGAGATCTAGGCTATACCGTGGTTGAGAGCTCCAACGGGGAGGAAGCCCTGCGGGTCGCAGTGCGCCACGGTATCGATACCATCGACCTGATTTTGGCCGATGTGGTAATGCCCGTCATGGGTGGTGTAGAGATGGTCGATCGGCTGCTGCCGCTGCGTCCGACGCTGCGCGTGGTATTTATGTCGGGCTATACCGGCACGACCGGCCTGGATCGCTTTGTGTCGTCGGAAGCCTCGTTTTTGTACAAACCCTTTACTATCGAGTCGCTGGCACAAAAAGTCCGAGACGTTCTCGACGGTGTCGACACCAGCCCCACGGGCGGCAACTCACCTATCCCGACCAACCACTTTTGAAGGCTGGTTTCGATAGCCTCATAGACGGCTTCCGTGAGACCTTGAGACGCAAGCGAGACGCGCTTGCGCGCAACCATGACCAAACCGGTGGAGCTGAGTCGCAGCTACCGCTGATGGGGATCCGTACCACTACCGCCCGGTCTCGGACGCGATTTGATCGCCGAAGCGTGATACACGGCGCACTTTCCCTCGCTCTGCCATACGATACTCGGATTGTCTAACATGGATACCTTCTCCTCGGCGTTGATGATCTTCATTGGGGATCTTAAATGTAAGAACGGACCATTAGGATATAGTGTTAGGCTTTTCTATTTGCGGTACCGATCGCTACTGGTCTTTGTGTTCGAGCCACCACTTGGCAAACTCCGCCCGCCTTCGTTGTCCCAGTTCTCCCATTGATGCATAGAGGCGCTCCATATCGGTGGCCCATGCGTGTTTTTGAGAGAGGCTCACGCTATCGCCCTTGGTAGTCGCAGTTTGTAAAATTTGCCATACAGTATCCGCCCAGTCGAGCTTTTCTCGCGGCATTTTGGTGAATAGGGCCAATGCCCGGCCAAATGAAGCAAGAGCTTTGACGTTTTGTCCGCGACTGCGCTGTACGATGCCGCGCGCACGCTCAGCCAAAGCCATGGCTAGCATAAAGTCTATGTTTTCTCGATGCGAGTTACTCCCCTTATCGACTGCCTCGACCAGCTCCATCGCTTCCCTTGATTGACCCAGTCGAGCCAAAACATCTGCCAACTCGCCCTTGACAGATAGCAGCCAAGCATCGTCATCATCCACTGCTTGATGCTGCAGACTAAGTACTCGCCGCAGCTCCGCTTCCGCCTTGTCATAGCGACCGTCTAGCCGGTAGGCGGTAGCAGTTTGCGCAGCAGGGTCGGCCAAAAATGGGTTATGTGGTCCCAAATTGTGCTCGTAGATTGCGCGCGCTCGCTCTGCAGAGCCCAGCGCAGCCTCGATCTCACCGCTTTGCAGCTCCAAATGGGCCAGTCCAACCAGCGCTTCGCCAAGACGTTGACTTTTCTTCCCGTCTGAGCTCTGGCGTATCTCAATTGCCTCGCGCATCGTGGAGATCGCGGCTTTACTGCGGCCAATATCACTGAGCGCCAATGCCAAATCATAGCTAACGCTTGCAACACTGGGATGCTGCGCGCCGAGTTTTTGCTGCAATGTACTGCGAGCACGTCGGTATACGGTAACCGCCTCCCGGTGCCGGGTCATTTGCGTCAGCGTGATGGCTTGGTCGTGCAATAAACGAGACAGCAAGTGCGCGCCCACCTCGACCTTGTCGGCCAAAGCAACAGCTTCGCTCAAGTGATTGTGTGCCTGTTCCAATTGCCCCTGACGCAATAAGGCCATTCCCAACGCACGCAGTGCCCTTACCCGGCGCTCGCCCTCATCACCAATGCGCTTGCTGGCAGTTAACGCGCGGCGAGCCCAGAAATGGGCCCGCTCCGGCGCGATATAGCGCTCTTGCCAAAAAGCAAGGCCATTCCAAATATCTACAGCCAGGCCGTCATAGTGGACTGCTTCGGCTAGGTCGAGGGCATCCATCAGATGGGCGCGGCCTCGATGCATTGCGCTCTTATCGCTGCGGCTCAGCTCAATGAGTCCGAGGACCAATAGGGCCTCGGCTTGCACTGGGATATAGCCAACTTTGCTCGCCGCCTCGAATTGCTTTTTCGCGATGCTCAGCGCGATCTCGTACTCGGTCTTTAGCTGATACAAGCGCGCCTTAGCCAACTGATTGCGGATCTCTCGCACCTCTTCGAGATCCTCGTCTGGAGGCGGAACGAGGCGATTGCGCTTGGTACCATCTGCGCAGAACTCAGGCGCCTTCAAGGCTTCTGTCGCAGCGACGGAGCGCTCGATCACCTTGTCATTGGCCTCCTCAAGCCCACTCACAAATGTGTCCAAATCGCGTTTACCCTGGTCTAAACATTCCCGCTGCAAAACATCGTCGAGGTCTATCACGGTCTCTCTCTCCCCTGCGGATTCACACATGACATAGCGCTCTGCACGCCACGACGAGACATGCTTGTCGATCAGCATCTCCACCGTGCGCCAAGTGGTCGCGGCATATGGCAAGTCGCTCGCCGTAAACTGCGCTTGAATCCGCTCCTTTCGTGTACTGTTCCAAACATCATCGATTTCACCAGCTTTGCTGGTGCAAATGGCCGCCATCCCCGGCGCCATGACCGAGGAAACAGCGACCCCTAAACCAACTCCAGTGACCACAAGTCCGGCCGCCAAGGCGCCCAGCCGCCGAGGCCGTGAGGGATCTCGATCAAGCGCCGAGAGCAGCTCCTCCATATTCAGGTAGCGATTCTCGGGCTCGATAGACAGGCCCCGCGCAAGCGCTTGCCAAATCCGACGCGGGACTTTGCTGTCGCTCGGGGGTGGGGGCACCGGATCGCGTTCCATGGTCAAGCGCAACGCCGCCATGTCACTGCCGTCGAATGGCCGGTAACCGTACAGGGCCTCAAACACCGTGACGCAAAAGCTAAATTGATCGCTGCGACGCGTCCCAGGCAAGCCCTCTAACTGCTCTGGCGCCATATACGCGGGCGTCCCCATGATCGTCCCCGTCATAGTCAGACGCGCCCCGGGGCGCGAACTCGCCCCGGTGGTGCTGAGCAGGGAGTCGGCGAATTCTTCGGGCCCAGGGCCCTGACCGTCGCCGCGGTCGTCGAGGGTCGGAAGCATATCGCTCGACATTATGCCGTCGGCACGGGCCAGACCAAAATCAACCACCCGGACGTGATCATCACTGCCGACGAGGATGTTGCCCGGTTTGAAATCGCGATGCATGATCCCGGCGCGATGGGCGGCGGCCACCCCGCGACCGGCATTGATAAGGACGCGCAGGATACGCCGCCAGTCGCGATTGCGGTGCACCGATTCGCGCACCATCCATTCGCCCAGGCTATGTCCGCGGACAAACTCCATGGCCAAGAACACCCGGCCGTCGTATGCGCCCACCTCGTAGACCTGGACCACATTGGGATGGGATAACTGCGCCAGGGATTGGGCCTCGCGCAGCAACCGCTCGTCGGCATCACTGCGCGCGGCGGCGACCGCCGGCCGCACCAGCTTGAGCGCCACTTTGCGGTCTAGCCGCTGGTCGTAGGCGGCAAAGACATCGCCCATGCCACCATAGCCAATGCGCTCAAGGAGTACGTAGCGCCCGACCTTGACCGGCTTGCGCGGCTGGTCAAATAGATCAGCCTTGACCTGGGCCTTGACCAGCGCACTTTGAAAATCGGCCTGCGCATCGGCCGTCTTTGGCGAGAGATCGACGGCAGTCTTTGACATCGCCACCGTCGGCCGGTTTTGTCGCGACGGAATTGTCATCTCGCCCTCCTCGTGGAAAGAGGTCCGAGGCGATCAGAAAGACGTCGTTGTGTGTGTGAATGCAGTAGTGGCATCGACATATGCTGAGTGTCAGCCACACCGATTTTGATCACTCTGCTGCGAAAAAAAAGTAACCCTCGACGCCAACCCCCTGGTTTGCAACCCAAAACAGGCATCTTTCGGCGAGCACAGTAAGCGATGCGCCGTCCGACGGCCCCTTAATCTGCTTCAGCGCTATCCCAGCAAAGGACAGCCATCAACCGGCATCGGCTGCCGCATCGCCCTCAGTTTGACATCGACTGGCCCATTCATTCAGGTTCACCAATGTAGTCTCAAGGTCTACTGGCGAAGCAGACAGCTCGTTCACTTGCTCTCGCAGCAGTTTGAGTGCCCGCTGCAGGCGCCGTCTCACCGTCGGATGTGGGATACCCAAGATGTCGGCGATCTCGATGGTGCGCAAGCCCTCCCAGAATCGCAGCTCGACCACCACTTGATACATGACGGGGATGCGGCGCAGGCCATCGAGGAGCAGTTGGTGCTCTCGCTGCCGCGCGACCGCGGTGACCGGACCTGTGACGAGTGCCTCAATCGATACCTGGTCGAAATCAAGATCATGACCACTGCGATATTTCTCGCGCAGATAACGACACAGGACATTGTTGGCTACAGCGAATAAGTAGGCGCGAAAATTGGTCCCATCGCGCAATCGATCGCGCCCCTCGACACAGGCAATGAACGTCTCCTGCACCAAGTCGGCTACTTGTTGCGGCAATTTGGTCCGGAAAAATCGTTCGATCGCCGGGAAATAGCGCTCAAATAGCACTTCTCCCGATCGGCGATCGCCTTGTCGCCACTTTTCGAGTAACTCGAAATCAGTGCTCGCCATCGCGCCCAACTGTAGCACGTCATGGGCGCACGCTCGGTTTCGTCGGTTCGTCGATGTCCGCATTGCGCCCTCCCCCTCGATGCTGCGGCGGCCGATCAGAATTCGCCGCGCACGCCCACAGCGAAAGACGACTGCCCCGCCATATCACGCATGCTGGTGATGTTCGGCCGGACGATCACGTCGACGGCGTCCATACGTCGCGATAGCAGCGACGGACCCAATTTAGGCACGTCCATCCCTTGAGTAAGATATGAACCTACAATAAGCCCTAACACCATGCCACCGAGAGACGCATTGGGCACCGTCTGACCGGCACTATCATCGCCCGTTGTGATGACTGAACCAGCGGCATACCCCACCACCAAGCCGGCGAGTCCAGACAAGTCGATCAGGCTGACATGACGTCGGCTGAGCTCGGTACGCTGCGCCAACAGCCCCCCTGTAAGTACACCCAGATTCAGCCCACCAAATAGTAGAAGCGCCACCACTTGTTGATCGCTCTCGAATGCGGCGGACGCCAAGGCACCCGTTATCACCCCCCAAATAGCGCCAGAATTGATCACGGCCGCGTCCCCAGCACTGAGATCCAAACGCGCTGCAGTCGCTGCCCCGATCACGGCGCCGCCGACAATCGAGCCCGTGACCAAACCACCGGTCAGTGAATCGCTGCAGTCTTGCAAATTGGCACCGCAACCGAGCAAGCCTGCGAGCAGCAGGGTCTCGGCCGTGACCACGATGCTCGTGCCAATAATGTATGAGCTATGGCCTTCGGGAATGCCCTCAGGCGTGGCCAGATACACGCCGCCAATGCCCAACAAAAATCCAATGATTCCCCCCACAGCCGGGACGGGACCGTCCCCGCCCAAGACCGCGGTGAGCGCGCCGCTGGCCAGCCCGCTGCCCACCCCCGCCGCCATGAGCAATTGTCGCCGCCCCGAGCTCGGTAATCGGGCGAGCACCACCGTCAGATCGGCCCCTTGCGTCTCCGTGATCTCCACTGAACGCACGCTCGGATGATGCCCCTCGGCCTCGACTTCGACCTGGTAACGCCCGAGCGGCATCTCCCTGACGTAACCGCCCACCGCGACCAAGCGCTTGTCGATAAAAATACGGCCGTGTGCCGGCACGGTGACAATGCGCAAGGTCTGTTTCTTGGGCTCCAAGCGCACGTTAAAACTATAGGGTTGGCCGATTTCGACCTCGATGTCCTGCATGAGCGGCAGATGGCCCTCGTGCTCAATGGTCATGGTATAGCGGCCTTTGCGAATGAGCAGAGGCTCATCATCGGCGACCCCGCGCGCCACCACACTGCCGCCGCGGCGCAAGGTCACCGAGGCGCGCGGCGGCATGGTGGCGATGCGCAGCCGCGCCGGCAGCTTGCGCAAGACCGCGATCCGCGCCATCTGCAGCGACCGCTTGCGGAATTCGCTGGCAGGCGCCTCGCGCACATAGCGCTGCAGATACGCCACTGCTTTTTCATAGTTCACCAAACGCTCAAATGCCTGGGCAATATCTTTGAGCACCACGTAGCTGGCTTTACTGCAATAAGCCGCGGCAAACTCGAAGACGGCGGCCTCATAATCGCCCTGCTCGTAGAGAATGCGCCCCCGATCGTAGTGGTCGAAGGCCCGATTTTCGGCCTCGACCGGCGATAGACCAGACGGCGGACGGCAGCGATCAACTTCCTCCGTATTGGCGCGCCCATCGGCGGTCCCTCTGGCGAAGCCATCGCGCTCTTGCATCTGGGGCTGTGCCAATACCGCTGGCGCCGCGCACATACAGGTAGCAATCACCGCAGGCCACAGCCAACCGACGCTTGATTTACGGCCGCTCATCACCATTTCGCGGCTGCTTTTGCGGCTCGGAGCGCGTGGTAGAATCCGGCGTCTCGGCCGAGTCTGTGGGCGTGCGCTCGTAGGGATTGCCCTCGAGCTCATCGTTGCCGCGCTCGGAATCGCGCCGACGCATCTGCGCAGGTTCAGCGTCCGTTGCGCGCTCCCCGGCGGGCCGCGTCGCCCGCTGCGCCGGTGACCGAGGCTTCGCGGATCCCCGCCGTGACTCTGCGCGCTCCCCTCTGCCCCGATCGCCGCCCGAGTCTACGTGCTCATTCATGTTGCTATCAGGTGCACCAGCAGACTCCGCACCGACTCCGTCCTGTGTCGCCGCCGTCGACTCTCTAGCGTCCAGCTCCAAACGCACGGCAATGGTCTCGCCGTCGTCGGAAAGGGGATTGATGTAAAACGCGGAATCGCGATGTCCCGGCAGCTCGGCAATAAAATCGACGCGGCGATTTTCCTTGGGCAGATCGAGAATCAGCGGCGTCGCCCCCCAAACACGCCCGCCGGTGTAGATGGTCGCGCCCGTGGGCTCTGATGTAATCGTGACCTGGGCCATGGTCACGGAGGGCGGCGCTGGCGATGCCGTCGCTGGCACGCCGGAATGCTGCGGGTCTGACACCGGGGGAACCGGGGACTGGCCGATCGCCGGCGCCGGTGCCGATGGTGCGCTGGGCTGTGGCATGAGCATCGCCACAACCGCCACCGTTATCGCCGCCAGCCCCATGGCCCCCGCCGCCCATAGCAGCCACCGGCCGTATCGCCTACGCGACCGCAGTGTACTGTGCTTTCTTATGCCTAATCGACTTCGATGCCGTCCCTTGACGCCGAAGGACGTCGCCCGCCGACGGCCGCTGACGCGGCGGCCACTACCAGAGGTCGAAGTGTCGAGCAAAAGCGCGAGATCTGCGGCAAAGTCGGCGCATGATTGGTAGCGCTCCTCGCGGTCTTTGGCCATCGCGCGCACGATCACGGCCTCAAGATCCTCACTCAGCTCCGGTTGTACATCGCGCGGCAATGGGGGCTCGACGTTGAGGACCCGGGAGATGACGTTGAGCGAATTGGCACCGCGAAACGGCACCTCGCCTGTGGCCATTTCGTACATAATGACGCCGAGGGCATAGATATCGATGCGGTAGTCGACGTCCTCATCACCGCGGGCCTGTTCCGGCGACATATATAGCGGCGTCCCCAGCACCATGCCGGTCTCGGTTAACCGCACTGACTCCACATTGTCGCCGCCGAGCGATTTGGAGATACCAAAGTCGACCACTTTGACGTAGTCACGCCCCTGACGGTCGAGGAGAAAGATATTTTCTGGCTTGATATCGCGGTGAATCACTCCCTTATCGTGGGCCGCCGCCAGTGCACTCGCCACCTGGAACGCGATCTCGACCACCCGCTCTTCGGGCAAATGTTGCTCGCGCGTCAGACATGAGGCCAATGATTCGCCGTCCAAATACTCCATCACCACAAAGCGACGGCCGTCGGAAGTCTCGCCAAAGTCGGTAATATCGACGATGTGCTCATGACCGATGGCCGAGGCCAGACGCGCCTCCTGCTCGAGCCGCGCCACCACCGGATCTTGCCGGGCATACTTATCGAGCAACACCTTGATCGCCACCCGTTTGCCGATGAGGACATGCTCGGCCTCGTAGACCACCCCCATACCGCCCTGCCCCAGCTTGCCCGTAATGCGATAGCGCCCGAGCAGCGTATGGCCGATGAGAGAATCCGTGCGAGGGCGCACGCTGGTCGGGGCGCCTTCCTCTCCCTTATGCGCATATGCCTCTGTGTCGGCCATGTGTACCGGCGCAACCTCCGCTGGGGACGCGGACGACCCAGGCGATGAGGAAGATGGCGATGGCTCCGCCATCTCCTCCGAGGATTTCCGCGCTGCTGCACTCGCTCCCACCTGACCGCTCTGGCCGCGCGAGGAGCGCTCCGCATCGGCAGAGCGGTCCTGGATGTCGTCATCTCCGCGCATATACGATGTGATCCTACCCCGGAAAGCCGTCCACGTCATCACTTGGCGTTCGTCTGCCGCCCACCAATCCCCCATCACCCAGACGGCCGACAACGAGGACAAGTAAGGACGACGCTTACATTTTATACCGTTCTGTCCGGTATTCGGACGCCTGTGTCCGCCATTCGGACACGGCGTCCGAATATCGGACATTTCCCATATATTTTCAACATGTTACACCTGGATCGGGCAGTGCATAGGCAGGCGTTACCTCACAGGAGGCCCCGGAGAGGTCCGGGGCCCAAGCCCCTAGCAAGGACACATCCATGGCAAAGCAACGCGAAGCCAACACAAGCAAGCGCTCCATCGTCGACGAAGCCATTCGCATCATCCACAAGCAATTTGGCAGCGGTTCCATCATGCGCCTCGGCGGGGATCGAATCGCATCGACAGACGCGATCCCCACCGGTTCGTTGACCCTCGATCTCGCCCTGGGCGTGGGCGGGCTTCCCCGTGGCCGTATTGTCGAGATCTATGGTCCCGAATCGTCGGGCAAGACCACGCTCACCTTGCACGCGATCGCCGAGGCCCAGGCCCGCGGTGGTGTGTGTGCATTTATCGATGCCGAACATGCCCTCGACACCGGCTACGCCCGCAAACTCGGCATCCACTTAGATGAACTCTTGGTGTCGCAGCCCGATTGCGGCGAGCAGGCATTGGAGATCGCCGACACCTTGGTGCGGACCGGCGCCATTGATCTCATTGTCGTGGACTCGGTCGCGGCCTTGGTTCCGCGCGCGGAAATTGAAGGCGACATGGGAGATGCCCACATGGGGATCCAGGCTCGACTCATGAGCCAGGCGCTGCGCAAACTCACCGCCGCCATCGCCAAGACCAAGACGGTTGTGGTTTTCATCAATCAATTGCGGGCCAAGATCGGCGTGGTCTTTGGCAATCCCGAGACAACCACCGGAGGCAATGCACTCAAATTCTACTGCTCAGTGCGATTGGATATCCGCCGCGGCAGTACCATCAAGAAAGACGATCAGATCGTGGGCTCGGCGACTCGGGTCAAAGTGGTCAAAAACAAGATGGCGCCGCCATTTCGCGAGGCCCATTTCGATATTCGCTATGGCAGCGGCATTGATACATTCACCGAACTGCTGGAACTCGGCGAACGCTGGGGCGAGATTGACAAGAGCGGTGCCTGGTATTCCTACCAGGGCGAACGACTGGGCCAAGGTCGCGACAAGGCTGCGGCTCATTTGCGTGAAACCCCCGAGCTGGCTGCCACCCTGCGCGCGCGCATTTGCCAGCGCGCTGGCTTGACCTCGACACCACTACCTGACCCAGCTTCCACGCCCGAACAGGTCGCGACGCGCCGAGGAACAAGCGGCGGCGGCAAGCCCTCCACATCTTCGACCAGCGGCAACATCGAGGTAGCAGCATAATGGCCCCCATTGTCCATAACGAGAAGGTGGATTGTGTGCCAGACTCCGCCGCCACAGGCGACAGTGCCATGCAGGATCGCCACATCTCTTGTCATCGAGCTCTGATGGAAGCACCGATTGCAGCCCATGTCCTTGAGGAGATTGTCTACGATCGTATGCGCGCCAACGTAAATCTCTGCCAATTGGTCATTATTGAAGAAGAGCTGCGCAGCACCATCGGACGCGTGCACCGAGACGGCGATGGCGGCAAGCATCCGACAGACGAGGCCGGCGACAGCCAGAAACAGGACCTACGAAGCAGCGAGGAAACCCAACATCATCGACGTCAACGCGATGGCGACCTAGCCAGCATGTACGTCGAACGAATCTGGCGACGCATTGAGCAGGACTGGCGGCGCCTGCGCGCAGACGTTCAGCATCTAAACGACTTGCCCGCGGCCGATCCAGACCCCCTAGAATGAGACCATCATCGTGCGCGGTGTAGACGAAAAGGACCGGGCAGACCGGTCCGATTTATCGTGTACAACCAGTATGCGATGGCTCGGTCCTGCCATGATGCCCGTCATGATTGTGCAGCGGATCGCGCAGGCGAATTGACGCAGCACACCCGAACATAGAGTCTCATGGCGCCGATGCGGCAGCGGCCCGAGCGAAGCAGGAGCACCGCCATAGAGCCGGCCATGCCGCGCACCAGCGGAACGATTCGATCATATAGCAGTGATGTATGCATGCGCGATTGCAAAGCACCTTGCGTGCCAAATGCCGCAAACGTCCATCCCGGCAATATCTCGTACACACCCGGGCATTTCCTCCCGGGCATTCCTGGGCTGTGCTCGTGTCACCGCGACATCGCGTGCTTCCCGGAATTGCGATAATTCGTCCCAATGGAGGTCAAAACCGGCCATAGCAGCACATATCGGGGCATTCACCGCAACACGGCGCCCCTATCAAAGCCCCTGTCAAAGCAACGTCCGCGGCGACGTGCATAACAGACGTGCATAACAATGGTTACCTTACGTTCACACCCGTGGGGCGACCTATTCACCTGTGGCATGCCGCCCTGTCGCATGCCACAAAGCGGCATGCCGCAGCGCCCACCTACGCCCGCGGCTCCACAACCAGAGCACCTGCCACTATGCATTCCCTCGGTCTCGGACTCGGTTCTCCTCGCTCATCCCGCAAACGGGATTACCGGTCATACCATTTATCCGATAGGTAACAATGGTGCCGTGGACGCTTTGTCAAACGGAGTGCGGAGAATACGCTATACTCGGAGCGATTTCATGATCCGGTTCGTTGACACCTCGCAAAAGAGCAATGTCAGACTCCTCAAACGACGACATCTATATTGGAGCGATTGACGTACTGCCAGCCCATGTAGCCATCGTCGATAGCGATGGTACGATCATCGCCGTCAACGCCTCTTGGCGGAGATTTGGCCTAGAAAACGGCCTGCGAATGGCAAACGACGGCATTGGGAGCAACTACTTTCGCGTCTGCGACCACGCCAGCGCCAAGTCCACGACCGACAATATTCACAGCGACAGCACCAACGGCCACAGCAAACGCATCAGCGACGCGAACGACGCCACGCTCGCTTCCCGGGGATTGCGCGAGGTGCTCGGCGGTCAACGCCGCGACTTTTCCATGGAGTACCCATGCCATGGACCCACTACAAAGCGCTGGTTCGTCATGTGCGCCATTCGCTTGCTTACCAGTTCGCCCATGGCGCTCATTACACACCAGCTCAGCACCGCTCAAAAAATCGCCGAGCTCGAGCTCGAAAAGTACACCATGCATTTGCAGGCGATCGCGGGCACCACCAGCGATGCGATCTTCACCGTCGACGGCGGCGGCGTCATCGAATCGTGTAACTCAGCGAGTGAATCCCTATTTGGCTATCAGGCGCGAGAACTGCGAGGTCGCGCACTCAACTCCCTGCTGACAAACATTGATAGCCAGATCGATAGCCAGATCGATAGCCAGATCGATAGCCAGATCGATAGCCAGAAGGAGCAATCGTCGGTAGGCACGGCCCATGGGGACCACCATCTGGGCAGAGCGACCGATCCCCCTACAACGTTGGGGCAGAGTGGTGACCGTCATGGCCGACGTGATGGGGGTCACGCGATCTCAGCTAGCCCCACGGGCCCAGCCGAGATCGCGCCAGTGCTCGATATGGATC
>JAAUYH010115284.1_pt1 | contig 14631 bp, 8 predicted proteins | sample 7278061 | NCBI WGS metagenome assembly JAAUYH01 (sample SAMN14350203, study PRJNA611818) | marine sediment metagenome | isolation source: surface marine sediment (0.6m) | place: French Polynesia: Moorea | collected 2018-08
GGTTACGACGGCTTCATGATATTGCCCAAACATGGCGCTTAGCCACCTCTAACTCTACCCCTATTGTCAACGCCAGATATGTTAAGAAAGATCCCATTAATGGATAGCTTGCCAAGGGGGGGTTAGGGGGATCGAGCAACGTTCCACAATTAGTGTCGAGATCTGTGTACACGGTAGACTCCCCCCTATCTCCCCTATCTCCCCCTGCTCCCCCATCCAATTCCTAAGCCTCCACCAACTCCTTAGCCGACCCAGAATCCACCTTCGTCCCTCGCTGATACTCCTCCGGCGTAAACGAATCCACTTGAACGGCGTCATTCCGCGCAGCTTCCGCCTGACCAATTAGCTCAACCTCCTCGCGGGTGATCACCGCCTCCTCCAGCGCCTCCATCACCAATCGCTCCGGTCTTCCCTTCGGCAACTGCCCCGACCGACTGGCCGCCTTAATCTTCTTCAGGATGGGCTCCACTTGGCACGACAGACTAAACGCCTGCTCCAACCGGCCCAGGGCTTCATCGACTTGAGTGGGAATGTAAATGCCATCAGTCAACCGGTCTCGGCGGGATCCTGGCGTTTGCAGAATGCGGGCGATCGCGCCGCCCAGTTCGTCAGTGGGCATGGCGCCGATGGGATTCAAGCGCCACCAGCCAGCCACAGGGCCCCGGAGCCAAGCGCCGATCAGTGGTACCGGCATGTTTCGGAAAATGCCTTCAAAGGCTTGCTGAATCTGGGCGAAAGCATATTGCATCGACCAATCCACAAAGGGTAGATCGTCGGGGTTGCGGCCTTCCGCCTCAAACCGGCGGAGGGTGGCGGCCCCCATATACATCCAGGACAGCACATCGGCGAACCGCCCCGTCAGTTTCTCCCGCCGCTTCAGGGTGCCGCCGAAGGCGATCATCGCCAGATCCGTCATTAGGGCGAAGGTGGCCGAGGCCCAGGCGAGTTTTCGGTAGTACTTGGCGGTCGGTCCCTCAACCGGGGAGCGAGCGAAATAGCCTCGGGAAAGATTCAGCAGCCCAGCCCGGAAGCCATTGCGCACCATCGAGCCGATATGGGGCCAAAACGCCCGGTCAAAGCCCGCTAGATCGGATTGGGTGAGGGCTTCGATTTCGGCATAAACGTAGGGATGGCAGCGAATCGCGCCCTGGCCAAAGATAATCATCGTGCGACCGAGAATATTAGCGCCTTCCACCGTGATGGAAATGGGCGTCGCCGTGTAGATATTCGCCAGCAGATTTCGCGGTCCCCGACAAATGCCGGAACCGCCCAGAATATCCATGCCGTCGTTGATGATCTGCCGGGAGAGTTCCGTCAGATTGGCTTTGGCGATCGCAGACACCACCGCAGGCTGTTCGCCCTTATCCACCGCGCCGCAGGTATAGAGCCGCGCCGCCTCCATCAAATAGGTCAAGCCGCCAATCCGGGCCAGGGGTTCCTCAATCCCTTCAAACCGGCCAATTGAGAGACCAAACTGCTTCCGCACCGTGGCGTGGGCCCCTGCGACCCGCGACACCAACTTAGCCACCCCAGTGCAGGTCGCTGGGAAGCTGATGCCTCGGCCCGCCGCCAGAGACTGCATCAACATCTTCCACCCCTGACCGGCTTGCTCCATCCCGCCGATAATCTGGTCAACCGAAACCACCACGTCGTGGCCCTCGGTGGGGGAGTTGTAGAAAGGCACGCCCATCGGATCATGGCGTCTGTCCAACACCACCCCCGGCGTGTTAGTAGGAATTAAGGCGCAGGTGATGTCCACATCTTCCCCCTTACCGAGCAGATTTTCGGGGTCGCGAAGTCGGAAGGCGAGGCCCAGGAGCGTCGCGATCGCCCCCAAGGTGATATACCGTTTCTTCCAGTTCAACCGCAGATAGAGCTGACCATCCTCCCCCGTAAACACCACCCCGTTGGAGGTAATGCTAGCAGCGTCAGAACCCGCATTCGGTTCAGTCAAAGCAAAGCAGGGGATTTCCTCCCCACACGCCAGGCGCGGAAGATAGTAGCTTTTCTGCTCCGATGTGCCATAGTTCAATAACAGCTTGGCGGGGCCCAGCGAATTCGGCACGCCCACAGACGCGACATGGGTAAAAGACCGCGACGCCAGCTTAGTCATAATGGTGCTGTAGGCCAGGTTAGAAAACCCCAGCCCGCCGTAGGTCTCAGGAATCATCATGCCGAAGAAACGCTCTTGCTTGAGATACTCCCAGACCTCAGGCGGCAAGTCCTTGCGGTTATAAATCTCCCAATCGCTGGCCATTTGGCACACCTGTTCCACTGGCCCGTCCAGAAACGCCTGCAGCTCTGGCGTGACCTGGGGGTAAGGTTCTCGGTTAATCCGTTCGAAGTCTGGCTTGCCGGAGAAGAACTCCCCATCTACCCAAACCGTGCCCGCCTCGATCGCGGCTCGTTCCGTCTCGGAAATCGTCGGCAGCAGTTTCAGCGCTTTGATGCTTCGGATAATCCAGAAAGTGACCAGTCGCCGCCGGAGCAGGGGGACATTCAAAATTAAAGTCAACAGACCAAAGATGACCCATCCCCAGATCGGCGGGTTAAACACCCCGAACAGGGCGGCGAAATAGATTGACCATGCCCAGAGCGGGATCCCCAGGTAGCCGAGAAGAATTCCAGAAATGAGAAGGATCGGGAGTGCGATCGCAAGTAAAAGAAGATTCATAACGTTTCACCCAACAAAATGTTGATAAAAAAAAATTCAGAATTCAGAATTTAGAATCCACGCCATGACTGACTCCTGACTCCTGGCTTCTGACTCCTGACTTCTTACGTCGTCAGAAATTTCTAGCTTGAGTGGACACCTTTCTAAATCATCATATTCTCAATCACCCCGGCCGCTCCCATGCCGCCGCCGACACACATCGTTACCAGGCCATAGCGGATACCCCGCCGTTTCATCTCATGCAGCAAGGTTGCCGTGAGCTTGGCGCCTGTACATCCGAGGGGATGGCCAAGGGCGATCGCGCCGCCGTTGACGTTGACAATCTCCTCATTCAGCCCCAGCTTGTGGATGACAGCGAGGGATTGTCCGGCAAAGGCTTCATTCAATTCAATCAGGCCGATATCATCCAGCGTTAGTCCAACTTGCTTCAGCACCTTGGGGACAGCTTCGACCGGGCCAATGCCCATCACTTCGGGTGGCACGCCAGCGACGGCGTATCCCAACAATTGACCCAGGGGCTGCACGCCGAGTTGATGCATCCGACGCTTGCTCATCACCACCGCCGCCGCCGCTCCATCCGACATTTGGGAGGCGTTGCCCGCCGTAACCGAACCACCCGATCGAAACACAGGTTTGAGGCGGGACAGCGCTTCTATGTTGGTATCGGAGCGCGGGCCTTCATCCACCTTAAAGACGGTCTCGATGGATTGGGGTTGGCCCTCCACGTAGTGGGTTTCTTGCAGAGTGAAAGGGATTATTTCGTCGTCAAAGCGACCCTGTTGGATCGCGGTTAAGGCGCGATGGTGAGATCTCAAAGCGAAGTGATCCTGATCATGTCGGGAGATATGGTACTTCTGCACCACATTTTCCGCCGTCAGACCCATTGTGATGTAAACCTCTGGAGCGTCCGCCATTAGCGCTGGATTGGGGGCGAGGTCGCTGCCGCCCATAGGGATCAAACTCATGGATTCCGCCCCCCCCGCCACGATCACATCAGCCTGTTCAGCCTTGATCGCTTGGGTCGCCATCGCAATTGTCTGCAGCCCCGAGGCGCAGAATCGATTGACCGTACATCCCGGCGCAGAATCAGGCAGCCCCGACCTTTGGGCGACGACCCGTCCCAGGTTAAATCCTTGCGCGCCTTCCGGAAATGCGCAGCCGAAAATGACATCATCGATATAGCCTGGTTTAAGCCCTTTTACCCGCTCTATCGCCCCCTTCACCACCGCCGCGCCTAAATCATCTGGGCGAACGTTCCGCAACGTCCCGCGAGGCGCTTTTCCAACTGCAGTTCGAACACTGCTGACTATATAGGCTTCGTTCATAATTCCCCCTAGGTTGTCGTGGGTTATGGGTTGGGATGGGTGTGTGTAAGTAAGGTTCTAGTTGAAGAAGGTGGATGGGTGGATGGGTGGATGGGTGGATGGGTGATGGTGAGGGAATAAAATTCAGAATTCAGAATTCGGAATTCTATAGGAGGGCTAATTTCTTAGCGGTTTCTTGGTCTTCAACAAATGCATCACCCTTTCTTGGGTTTTCTTCTGATCTAATAGGGGTAAAAATGTTTCTCGCTCTAGTTGTAGCAGATAATCTTCGTGAACCAGGGCGGGGGCGGTTAGATCGCCGCCGGTAATCACATAGGCCAAGCGGTCGGCCAGATAGCGATCGTATTCTGAGATAAATCCGCCCTGGAGCATGATATAGGCGGCATGCTCAAACACGGTTCGGGCAGGGCGTCCCAATACTCGGACGGCGTTTCGTTCGGCGGGGGGATAATAGCCTTCGCGATCCAGCCGCAGCACTTCCTGTTTAGCGACGTACAGACGGCGATCCGCATTGATCACGATTTGGGCGCTGGGGGAGAGGAAGCCAAGCTCCTTAGCCTCGTAGGCGCTGTTAGCCACTTTGGCCATGGCGATGGTTTCAAAGGCCGACTTCAAGAAGGGTTGAATATGCTGGTGAGAATCTGTGGCGGCCCGTTCCGCTGCGATCGCCGCCATCCGCATAATGCCGCCAGCCCCCGGAATCAGTCCCACACCCAGTTCCACCAGACCGATGTAGCTCTCCGCCGCCGCCACCACTTGCGGACAGGCCATAGCCAATTCACAGCCGCCTCCCAGGGCGCGCCCCTGAACCGCCGCTACAATGGGCTTCGGGAAATAATGAATGCGTTGCATCAGGGTTTGGAACTGGACGATGACCTGGGCGATCCCACTTTCCGACCGCTTGGTAAACGGATTGAACCGATCCTTCATCGCCAGGGCGCCCATTTCCGCTAAATTCGCCCCCAATGAGAAATTCGGCTCGTCATTGCCGATCACCAGGCCGCAACAATCATCCGTCTCCAGCCTGTCGAGCGCCTGGTTCAATCCTTCAACCACTTTGGTGCTCAGGGTATTGCCTTTCGAGCGAAATTCGAACAAGACCACCCCATCCCCTAAATCGATCAACGCCGCCTCTGAATTTTCCCAGAGGGTGCGCTCGGGGTCAGATTTCAGCTTCGATAATTTGATTTCATCTGGACAGGTTTGCATCAGCTCATAGACTTGACCCACTGGACCATAGACCCCGTGACCATTCCAGTAGAAACTACCAGCGCCCGTCTGTCGCATTTTTTCCAACCAATCCGGCATTGGAATGTTAGCCGCTTTCATATCTGACAAGACGGTTTCAAACCCGAGCGCATCCCAAATTTGAAAGGGGCCCAGCTCCCACCCAAATCCCCAACGCATAGCGCGGTCAATGTCAGCCGGATTATCGGCAATTTCAGGAATGCGACAGGCGCTGTAGCTCAAGGTTTTCAGGATGGACTGACGGAAGAAAGCCCCCGCCCGTCCGGAATCTTGATAGAGGGCTCGCAGGCGTTCCGGTAAATCCTTAATCTCCTTAATGGCGTCGATTTTTCCCAGCTTCAAAGGTTTAGCGGCCTCATAGGCCAAGGTTTTGAGGTTTAAAGACAGGATCTCTTTATCTACCTTTTTATAGAAGCCCTGTCGAGTTTTCGCCCCTAACGTCCCGGTTTCCACCAGTTTTCGGAGGAGGTCAGGAACCTGGAACATGTCCCGACTTTCATCATGGGGAATCGAAGGATAGAGATTATCCGCCACATACATCAGCGTATCTAACCCCACCAAATCAGCGGTTCTGAAGGTTCCTGACCTGGGCCGTCCGGCCAAGGTCCCGGTTAGCGTATCAATTTCCTCAATGGTGTATCCCTGGTTTATAAAGGCGTCTAACCCCAGCATCGAAACATAGACGCCGATGCGGTTAGCGATAAAGTTGGGAGTGTCCTTAGCGACCACCGTCCCCTTGCCTAAATGCAACCGACCAAACCACTGCATCCGCTTCAGAACTTGTGGATGGGTATCTTCAGTGGGAATCAATTCAAGCAGCTTGAGATAACGCGGCGGGTTAAAGAAGTGAACTCCCATAAACCGACTCCGGAAAGAATCAGACCGCCCTTGGGCGATCGCCTGAATCGGCAAACCACTCGTATTGGAGGAAATCACCGCCTGGTCGTTGATTTCCTTTTCCACCCGCTCCATTAACTGTTGCTTGATATCAAGATTCTCGACCACCGCTTCAATCACCCAATCGACATCGGCGATGCGATTAAAGTGCTCGTCAAAATTGCCCAATATCACTCGGCGCGCAGTCTTTTCGGTGTAAAAGATGGGAGGAGTTTGCTTGAGGGCCTTCTTAAACGCCGTTTCCACAATTTTATTTTTCTCGCCGTCTTTGGCGGGGATATCAAGCAGATGGACAGTCAGTCCTACATTAGCCAGATGCGCCGCGATTTGGGTCCCCATAACGCCTGCGCCTAAAACGGCTGCTGTTCGGAATGGCTTAAACATAATTGTTAATTCCTCCCTTGATGTGTCGGGTGTGAGAATTTTGGATTTTAGAGTTCGGATTTTGGATGGATAGTCTTATTTGAATTTTAGATTCTAGATTTTAGATTTTGGTTACTGGTCATTGGTCGTTGGTCATAGGTCAGAGAATTTTAGAGTTTAGATTTTGGATTTTGGTTTGGTGAGCTAATTAGAGCAGTGGGGTAGGCATTGCCCAAGGGCCTTATTTCAGCGCCATCTAATTCAAAGTCCCTCTCCCTCAGGGAGAGGGATTTAGGGTGAGGGCAAATTTTACGGATCATGCTCCTTGCGCTTCGGTCGGCAAAGGGTGCTGGGTAACAGGTAACGGTGTAACCGACGTCATCGCTCGATGACGAGGGGTCTCTACATACAGGGCGTCGATTTCAGCGGCAAATAATTTACGCGCTTTAGCACGTCTCTCGGCAAGCGTAGAATTCAGTAGTTGTTGCTCAAGGTCGGCGGTGGGGATAATGAGCTGGAACCGTTTGGCGGTTGACCAACTGGGCAGTTGTTTATTGGCGTTGTCCACCAAGGTTTGATAGAGGGCGATGATTTTGGGTTGGGTGAGTAGGGTTTCAGGGGGCGAGTTCAGACCCATTGCATTAGCTTGAGCTTGAAGCTGGTTCAGATTTGGAAAAATCAGCATGGCGCAGAACTTGCGGTTAGCGCCGACGGCGATCGCGCCTTTAATCAGCGGAGACCGTCTGAGGTGGCGTTCCAGGAGTTGGGGGGTGACATATTTGCCCGTAGAAAGCTTGAAGATACTCTTCTTGCAGCCGGTAATCTTGAGCAAACCGTCGGCGGTAAATTCGCCAATATCCCCGGTATGCAGCCACCCAGCTGGATCCAGCGCTTGCCGCGTCGCCTCGGGATTTTTGTAGTAACCGTGCATAACGTAGGGGGATCGGATGAGAATTTCCCCGTCCTCTGCGATCGCCATTTCAACGCCAGCGATGGGAGCCCCCACTGTTCCAGCTTGGTTAACATCGCCCCGATTGCAGGACGCCACTGAACTGGATTCCGTCAACCCATAGCCTTGAAAAATAGTCATCCCCGCCGCTGCGAAAAAGTTAACGATGGATTCGTTTAGGGCGGCGCCGCCACAAATTAAATATTTGAGCTGGCCTCCAAAGGCCGCTCGCCAATGGGAAAAAACCAGTTTGTCGGCTAATTTCAGCTGTCGAGCGTAAAACCCGGTTGGGTTCTGGCTCAATTCATACTGGTTGGCCAAGTTTAGCGCCCAGTCATAAATAATCTGCTTCACAGTTTGTCGAACAGACCGACGAGCGTCCCCAAAGAGCTTGGATCGAGAGGAGCTGAGGCGCAACGCTTGCCGCTCACTGGCTCGGTGTTTCTCCTTTCTAACAGTACGGTTAACGGATTGTTGAAGTGCTACAGAGGACTGTTGACTCCCCTTTTCCAGAATTTTTTGGTGGATCTTTTCCAACAATCGAGGCACCGTAATAAACAGAACGGGTTTAACGTCTCTAAGATGTTTCACTACCCGGTTAGGGGTAGTGAAATAGAGACTATGTCCATAATTCAAATGTCCATACAGAAAGGCGCGAGCGAAGATATGGGTCAGGGGAAGAAATGAAAGGACGGTGATGGGTTCCCCTGGAATGATGTCAGGCATGCCCGTAAAGGACGCCAGAATGTCGGCAGAGATATTTTCATGGGTTAGCATGACCCCCTTAGGCCTATCGCCAGCATTTACGGCGTTTTGTTGGCCTCGCAATTGAGCCTGGATAGTATTGTTGGCGTTAAAGATGGGCCAGTACTCACTGTCTCCCCCTTGAGGCTGCTCTATCATGCCGGCAATGTAAATAATCGTCGCCAGATCGTTGGGGGTGATAGCAGCGTAAAGGCGGCTTAATCGGTCTTCTGAAATCTGCGCCCGCCCCTTTCTCTGAACCGCTTCCATTGAAACCAGTTGGATAGCTCGGGAGAGGCGAGTGTCAAGGTCCGAAGCGGGAAAACATTCTTGATCAGCGGGTTCCTCTTCGACGTCGCTGATCTGCTTTGCACTGCTCTCTTTAGCCACAATCACCGTCTTGAGGCTTGGGACTTCCCATAGATACGGAGCAATTTGGTAGAGCAATTCTAAGTCAGAAACAATCAGCGCCTTCGCCTCGCTGTGTTTCAGAATAAAAATCAGGTTTGCGGGCGTCTCGTTGATGAAAATTGGGACGTTAATCAATCGCGCAATGAGACATCCCATATCAGCAATGCAAAAGTTAACATCGCTGTGCATAAATAGACCGACCCGATCGCCAGGTTGTAATTCTAGGTTCAACAACCCCAGCGCCAACTCCTCAGCATGGGTTCGAAAGGCTTGGTTCGACAGCGATCGCCATCCTTTTGAGGTCCAATCATTGAGGGCCAGGGCATTCGGATAGCGATCGCACGCCTCAGTTAATAAAGAAGGTAATGTTCGCCCCAGAGTCATTTTCCCAGTGTTTTGGGGGGCGGTATAGATTTTGGCAGACGGAAACATCTTTGATCAAAAGAGATTAAAGCTCTTTTCTCCTGGTAACAGCAAGTCTCTCGCGTCATAGATAAATCTCCTATGGCGAGAAAATATGCATTGAAGCTATTCTCAGGGGATGCTGCAAAAGCAAGAATTCTTTTGGCAAAGCTGAGGATACAAAATTGGGTTAAGAGAAAATTTCAACTACAGTCCAGCCCTACCCACATCCTTACCTCGTCAGACGCGCCCATTAGAGCAATTCTCAACGCAATGTTGGGATCTTTAATTGTCTTTTATTACATGGCAGAATCATCGTTTTTTAGGACTTCGGGACTGCCTACCTACCTGTCATTTGATAATTTATTTTGATACACTATATTAGTATAGCTTATTGCACAATGAAGTGGCTAGCAGATTGCTAGACAGATGGCTCAAAAGCAACTAAACATAAGAATTCCAGAGCATGAACTCAAGATTCTAGCCCGCTACGCAAGAAAAACTAAGCGGACTAAAACCGACATTATTCGTGAGTTTATTCGCTCTCTCAAGACTCAGAACAACAGCTCTCTACAGCAAACATCAAATGTTGAGAGGTCCATTACCTGTGGAGGAGCAACAAAGACATAAAACTTTGCAAATGGAGCTTTTTTTGATGAAGAAAAAACTCCTATTTCCAATCGGAAACGCATCTAGGCAGGCTGATTATAGCTCTCCTCCTTCTTAGAGAAGAGCAAAGCTCTACGTCTCCCTCACCTCCCAAGTTTGGGAGCCGGATCTTCTCCCCTCTCCCAAACTTGGGAGAGGGGCCGGGGGTGAGGGCTTTCATGTTGGAGCTGCTTGAAATAGGCCTTCTAACCAAGTGTAGATAATTTTGCCTTAAAGTCCCTCAGCTTTCGGCCTAAAGGCGCATCCGAAGCCGCACTCACGAGATAAAGATTAAATGGATCTTGGCTGAGATAGTTGGCGTAAGAAGATTGCAGATAGGGCCGATACTCCGAATTATTGGCGACGTGAACTTCTATGAAGGCCAAACTCATGGCGTAGGCGTAGTTGTAAAGCAACGTTAAATCGGGACCCATGACATTCGGTAACGTTTTGAGCAACATCAATTTGAGGCCTGTTTCCAGCTTTGAAAAATTGCCAAAGTGAGCCTTGCCTTTAATCAGGGCGAGATATCGATTCGTTGTTTTGAGCCATGGAAACACTCGAATTTGCTCAAATGCGGCAGGCGCCGTTTTGTCTTCACTGCCCGCAACCATAAACACAGGGATTTTAATTTGAGAGAGCCCCTTCGGGCCGAAAACTTCGCTGCCCACCGGATCAATCGGCAACACCGCCTTAACCCGCCGATCGCGGAAATTATAGGTCCTTCTGGGTAATCTCAATGCCCGACATTGGAGCAACAGGGAGGGATTAGGATGTCCTAAAACCGGGCCGCAGGCGGTTTCTAACTTTTCAAAATCGATTCCAGCGCCGGCTAACGCCAGGGCGGTATATCCGCCGAAAGAGTGGCCGATAACCCCCACAGTCTCTAGATTGAGCTTACCTTCAAAGTCAATTTGATTGCGATGTTCTAGGTGATCTAACAGGTAGGTGATATCCAGCGGCCGATCAATAAATTCTTGAAGTTTGAAAACCTCTTGAGAATAACCTGAAAGCATTTCCTGGACCTGGTTAGAGTCACTGCCAGGATGTTGGGGGACGACCACCACATGGCCATAGGAGGCCAAATGTTCCGCATATTCTCCAAAGTCCTCCGGACTCGATCCCAGACCGTGGGACATGACCACCACCGGCGCTTTTCCGAGCCTCCACCACCGAGGTTTATAGAGAATGGTGCGAAATTGCCGTGACCCACGACTCTCATCGTTGAGTAAAAGGGTTTGTTTCTCCACGCCAAACTTGCCAGGACACCGAATATCCGGCAGTTTTGAGAAGTCAATTGATAACTCTGCAGCGGATTCAGCCTCTGCTAATTGACCAAGGGTGTCCACCATCGCCTCAGTTTCCTTAAGCAGGAATTCAAACCGCTTTACTGCGCAAAGAATCCGGTCGGTATTGAGCTGAATCTTAGCGGAGAACTTACGCAGGAGATTCAAAATTGAGAGTCCTTGCGGATCCTCTGCTGTCTGCAGTAGGGCCCCCCGAAGCGCAAATTTCCCATATCCATCGCTCTGGATATGAATCAGATCTTCGAATCGGGTCAAAATCTCCTCCCCCATCGGCGTATGGAAAAAGCGATTGAGATGAATCGGATGCATATCCAGACGCTTCTTCAAGACTTGGTGGAAGGTCGTTTGGTATTCTCGATTGATTCGTCTCAGGTAAAACGCTAATTCCCTATTAAACAGACCAGGGATTTTTTTGGATTTGAGCAAGGCGTTGGCCTGGTGATGGCGTTCCCACGCCTGTTGCCAAAAAATCTGAAGGGTCGTCATGATGCAAACTCCACTGGCGTCAACCGACTTGTGGGAGCTGCCATGAATCTAAGCACCGTTAAGCTGATTTAGGGGTCCACTTGAGCCGGGATATTTGAGCGGGGCGAGAATACTCGGTGAGGAGGGCGAAGCCCTGTAGGAGCCAGAAGTCAGAAATCAGAAGTCAGGAGAGTAGGAAATCGCGATCGCGATTTATTCTGGATTCTGGATTCTGGATTCTATTTGACAATTCCCGCATTAAGTTGGAGCCGCTTAGTCAAGTCCATAGCAGTTAGGCGCTCGGAGCCATTTTGGTCCAACCTATTATCGTGTTGTCAATCTGAAAGCTCAGTGAGTCAGCTAATCCCAGATAATGGGCTGCTAACTGCAAACGCAAGAATTGAGCCATTGCTGCTTTAATCGAACCGGGACACTCGGCGAAATCTAAGCACACGATGGTGGACCGATCTCGCAATTCCCTAAAGACCTTGCATGTTTGAGGCAGGCAAAGAACCAGTGCGCGAAATCGACTCAGCGCAGCTTTTTCTAAGTCGGCGCTTGGGTAGTTAAGTGGAGAGTTTTCAGGGGTCATGGTAAGCCTCCTTAAATAGGCAATGTGACAATCCTCTCCTATCTCTATAATGGCTTAATGGGCTACATTAAAGAAACCCCCCTTCTTATAAAAAGAGGCTGAAAGCCCTACCAGGACTGGCTTACAATTTTAATTTCACTTTAATACAAAACTTGAATAAGTTTCTAAAAGATCTCATCCTTTGATTTTTGTTAACAGCATCAAGTCAGCGCATTATTAATTTCTTTCAGCCCTTATAACCGGAAGATAATGTGTAGAAATCTTTCATCAATGAGGTCGAGGAAGGGGGTAAATGTGGCAGGTTCCTACCAGTAACTGATATTTTTTTTCAAAATCAACACATTTTTTGCGATTTCGTCCAGGATCAAAATAGAACCCCTTAAATGGCGCTCCATAATTAATTGCAACATAGCTTTGGGGAAGATCCGCAACGTCAATACACTATGTCTCGTCTTGAACTCAAAGAAAAAAAGATAACCCCCTTCAAACTGGAAGATTATGATGTGAGCTGGGAATATGGATTTTTACCCATCCATCCTCCCGTTCAGTCTCAGCTACCGGAGGTCTTCGGGCCGCTGCAAGAAACCGTCGCTCTGCTGCCCAAATGGCTGTCTACGGGCAAGATTCGTCAGATCATTGAGGCGATGCCCGAAGTAACGGTGAATTACCTCTCTCTAGGCGAGAGGCGGTTGCGTCGGCTGATGCAAATATATGCTTACCTGGCCCATGCCTATGTCTGGGGTCAACAACCGCCCGCTGGTGTGTTGCCGCGCAACATCGCCGTCCCCTTTCACCAAATTGCTCAAACCCTCAGCCGACCGCCGGTGTTGTCCTATGCATCCTATGCGATGGACAACTGGGTGCGGATCGATCAGACCCGACCCGTCGAAATCGGCAATATCAGAGTGGTGCAAAACTTTCTGGGCGGATTGGATGAGGACTGGTTTATCCTAATCCATATCGATATTGAAGCCAAAGCCGCTCCTGCGCTGGCGGCGATTCCCATAATTTTGCAAGGGATTGTTAAAGCGGACGTCAATGCAGTCAGCATTGCTCTTGAGCAGATCAAACAGGCATGGCTCCAAATCAACGCCGCCATGGGTCGGATGGGCGAGGGATGCGACCCTTACATTTACTACAATCGGGTGCGACCGTTTATCCACGGGTGGAAAAACAATTCGGCGCTGCCGGTGGGCCTCATTTATGACGGCGTTGCGGCTTACGGCGGAGACCCTCAGCAGTTCCGGGGTGAGACGGGCGCCCAGAGCGGTGTTGTCCCCACGATGGATGCGCTGTTTAACATTGTTCATAAACCCGATCCTTTGCGGGCTTACCTATTAGAAATGCGGGACTATATGCCGCCGCAACATCGCGCCTTTGTGGAAGCCGTGGAAAGCCGATCAACCCTACGTGAGTTTGTCAAAGACCACATGGATCGGACGCCGAAACTGAAGGCTCTCTACAATGATTGCGTATCGCTCATTGATCAATTCCGCACTCTACATCTGGACTTTGCCGCCCGCTATATTCACCAGCAAACCGCTAAGGCCAGTAATGACCCGAATGTTGGCACTGGGGGAACGCCATTCATGGGATACCTGAAAAAACACCGCGATGAATGTCGCGATCGCTTATTGAAATAATCGTTATAGGGGATTTGTGTAGATGTCAGGTCTCTGCAGAAGGCAGGGGAGAATGGGGTGTCATTTTCTGCTGAGCGATAACTTTTTAACGAGAAGTCCTAATACTACAACGAGATTTCGACGAGGGTGAAAAGGTTTCAGACTGCTCAGTTATATGGGAGCCCATGCTAAAGCCAAGAAATTTCAGGCTTTTCAATTTTAAGGTTAATTGGAAGTCTCGTTGCAGTGTTATATAGGCAAAATTAATTATCGAGAAAAATCGCTGAAAACTCCTGAATACATTCAACCAGGTTGTTAATTCCACTGTGCTTACAACTTAATGCGGGAAACTTTCCCAAAAAGGGAATACAAGAGGCAGGAGTCAGAATCCAGTTACTGACTGACTCCTGTATTCTGCATCCTGTATTCTTTCTCTACTGGATTGTCCCGCTTTAAGTTGAAGCCCCGATACACCTTCCCCTGAAAAGGCGCTTATATTCAATGTTTAGCCATGAGCCAATCCTCCCCTGTCCCCAAAAAATTATTAGGCTGTTTGGGTTTTGGATGTCTGGGAGTAATTGTGGGAACCCCCCTTATTCTGAGTGCGGTGGCTTATGGCGTCCTCTTTCACACCTCCATTCCCCTCAGATTCATGGTAAAGGGGCTGAAAGCAGCGGATAGCAACATCGAACTTAACGCTATCAGCGGTTCCGCCTTCAAAGGTTTCGAAGTCAAAGAAGTCGTGCTTAAGGGGGAAGCAGATGAGCCCGATTCACGGTTGGAAGGGGTCACCTTTAAATTCAACGGATTTCTGGACATCTTTCTTAACAAGCGTTTGATTATTGATGAAATCTCAGTGAAACGAGCTGACTTAATCGCAATTTCCCAATAAGTCCTGGTAGGCAGCAAGTTATACCCTGACTTTCAGGTTGGGATGCTCTCTTGTGGTGGAGTTGATGACAGACTTCGAATCAGATCAGGCAA
>JAAUYH010229938.1_pt1 | contig 14631 bp, 13 predicted proteins | sample 7278061 | NCBI WGS metagenome assembly JAAUYH01 (sample SAMN14350203, study PRJNA611818) | marine sediment metagenome | isolation source: surface marine sediment (0.6m) | place: French Polynesia: Moorea | collected 2018-08
CGGTTATCCTCGATCCCGCCCCCGCCCCGCCGGATTTACCTGAGCGACTCTATCCCCTGATTGATATCTTGACGCCTAATCAAGTGGAAGCAGAACAACTGGTTGGCTTTCCCGTACGCGATCCAGAAACTGCCGCTGAAGCAGCAACCATATTCCATCAGCGCGGAGTCAAAACGGTAATTATCAAACTTGGCGCTCAGGGGGCGTTATGCAGCACCGATGGGGAAACCTTTCATATTCCCGCCTTTGCGGTCAAGGCTGTCGATACAGTCGCCGCTGGAGACGCCTTTAATGGCGGTTTAGCGGCTGCCTTGGCGGAAGACTTTTCCCTGCGCCAGGCGGTGATTCGGGCAAATGCGGCTGCAGCCCTGGCTGTGATGAAGATGGGGGGCCAATCTTCAATGCCAGAGCGGTCAGCGTTAGATGCTTTTTTAAGTCAATCAAATCAGGACCTATTGTTCTATCAATCAAAGATTGACGGGTAAAGGGTAAGGGTGAATGTGAAAAGTTATATAGGCACCCTTATCTTTTATCCTTTATCCCTTACCCAATCTGACCCCGTCAGCTTTAGCTTGACAAAATACTACTCTCCACCGATACTAATTGGCGTGCCGATGACTTGAGCGTTGGTCAAGTCCAGGTTTTGCATGGAGGCGCCAGAAACCTCTGCATGGTACATCTGCACACTCGTCAAATTTACGTTATCCAGATTGGCGAAATTAAGGATAGCGTTCGTCAGCTGCGCTCCGGTCAGATCGGCCCCATTAAGATTTGCGCTGGTCAAATCCGCCCCTTCTAAATTCGTTTCGGTCAAATTTGCGCCTTCTAAATCGGCGTACCGCAAGTCCGCCCCAATCAAATGGGCTTCGCTCAAATCGGCTCCGGCAAGATCACACCCTGCACAGGCTCCCGTGAGCAGCAATTGACGAACATGGGCAGGATCTTCAGCGTTAGCTGGATTGACTAAGACGATGGGAAACAAGAAGGCTAGAGCGGTAACAGTTACAAATTTCATCTTTCCCCTCCACAGATGGATCGCTCACAAATGCGATCGCATCAAAATTGCAATACGTCAAACAGCTTCTCCCACTAACCTTCCTCTAATCTAACCCGTTTAACGCATTGCGTTGACGATGGCTCAACATTTAAATCTTCCCACGCTTCAATCTTGATCTAATGCCGAAAACCCTAAAAGTATATAAAATATTGTATTTCGAGCATCCAAAAAAAGACTCAGGGGAAACCGCATAGATTTAAATCTATAATTCCATCGGATAATTTTAATTCTTTTAATAAATCTTCTACGTAGAGATGTGATTCCCGAGTCAGAATAAGGGTATGAGGAGGTGAGGGGTCTAACCCCCCATCGCGTAAAATATGGGTGCAATGTCGAAATTATTCCACTACCAGGAATCAGGTTTATGCTCTGTAATACCTGCCAGCGACGGCCAATCTGTCTTCTTCATCAGATGGCCGCCAGTGACAAACAGCTTCAGGCAATGCTGCAAAATTTGAAAAGATGTGAACTCCAGCGGCTAACAACCAATTCATCTTTATTTCATCCACTTAGGCGGCTCCGGGGAAGTGTCAGGGATTTCTCCGATTGGTTGAAAACTTTGGGCGATAAGCCGCAATAATGTCGATCCGCCAAGACGATATTTAGGATCAAATAATAAATCCGGATTTAGATATTGGGCCCGGTGTAGGTGGATGTGGAAGCAAAAAAGTCAACAGTCCAATAGTTTGGACCTATCTTATTTCACTTCAATTAATCTAATCTACACCGGATCGTTCTCAGGATTTCTTTTTCAGTTTTTTTAGAAATCACCCCACTGAATCAGCCACCGACTCAGTCAGTAAAGGATCTAAATTACCCATCCGATCTAAGGCGTAGAGATCATCACATCCACCCACATGCTGGTTGTTGATGAAGATTTGCGGGACAGTTCTACGGCCGTTGGCCCGTTCAGCCATCTTGACCCGAGCAGCTCCATCGCCATCAATTTTGTACTCGGTGAACTGTACACCTTTCCACCACAAAAGAAGTTTCGCTCGGATACAGTAGGGACAGGCCTGCCAGGTGTAAATTTCTACATTGGCGTTTACCCGCTCAGGATGGCGTCCCAATATTGGATTTAGAAAATCAAACATAACAAGTTAGCCCTCCAAGTGCGGCTTAAGCGGTTTAGGGTTGGAGTATCCCTCAATTACTTTGAGTGTACCGTGGGGAATGATTGACGGGATGGGTTAAGAAGGTTCGTAAAAATTTGTCGGCGGTGGATGGGTGGATGGGTGGATGTAGAGACGCGAAATTTCGCGTCTCTACTAATGTTCCACCAATGTAGGCGACTCCAAAGTAGACGGTCTAACGGGAGGCTGCCCTAGCTTGCCTCAGATTGGGATATCGCTTTTGGTTCTGCGGCGAAGCCAGTCGCAAAATCCATTCCAAGAGCCAGGGAGCCAGGCGCTCGCACCATACCGCGAGATGTCCCTGCCAACCCACCACAATTTCAGAAGACCCATTCCTTAGGCCTGAAATTAGAGCTTGGGCGACTCGCTCAGAAGACATCGGCGTCACCCATCGGAACCATTCAAACCGTCTCACCATATCCGTATCGGTTAGGGAAGGCAATAGCGCCGCCACTTGCACATTGCGGTCAGCCAGTTCACAGCGGAGCGCCTGAGTAAACCCCAGAATGGCGAACTTGGTGGCGGAATAGGTGGACATGGTAGGGGCGGCGACCTTGCCCATCAGACTAGACACATTGACGATTTTCCCCTGCCGTTGAGCGGCCATCCGTCGAGCCACTAGGCGGGTGACCATATACATCCCCATCAGATTGGTCGCTAATTCTTCCTGCACATTCGCTAGTTTGGTTTGAATAAACGGCGCTTGGTAAGCAACCCCAGCACAGTTCACTAGCAAGTGAATTGGGCCGTGATCTCGCCAGGCTTTTGCGATCGCGATATTCACTTCAACGGGTTGGGTTAAATCGAGCGCTAGTGGAACCGCCTCTACCCCTAACGCTTCAATCTCACGGGCTACTTCCAGCAGCCGTTGACTATTCCGCGCGGTTAGCAATATGCGGGTCATACCCTGCTGAGCCAATTCCAGGGCAATGGCGCGGCCAATGCCGCGAGACGCGCCGGTGACCAGAGCAGTTTTTCCTTGAAAATCCATACCAGATACCTCCTAATGTCGAGGTCTTACCGCGCAGCGAAACCGTGTCCGGCTAAAGCGCCGGTTAGCGGAATCGCTAGGGGCGCACTGCAAGACACATGTTGACCCATCAATATGGGTTAGCTAAATTGACCAAAATACTGGGGACAAGACGTCGCTTCAGAGCGACGGAAACCCATCTAGATAGCTACAGGGAGATGGATCGTTACAGGGAAAAGACAACAGGGAAAATAAAGGGAACCCCGCTCAATAAAATTGCGAAGAGATGGGAACAAATGAATCCAAATCTTGTTCGGCCAGACTCGACTAATCTCACGCAGATGCGTTGATACTGTGCATCTACGAGCTATCCCTGGGGATTTCCCGATTTTTACCGAACAAGATTGAAATCAACCCACCGTTGGACGCCTAAGGGGGAAGAAAACATCAGAACTCAATCCGACGGTTAAACCGGGCGCTTCCGAACCTTCTAGTCAATGAATATTGCTGTAAATCAGCTAAGCAGTTTATTTCAAACCCTTTGGCGTTAGCCGATCGATGCAGAGTCAGAGCAATTGCAGAGCATAGATAGCACGCCTCCTAGAAAATGAGTATTCACCAGAAAAAACTGCATAGGCATACGCTAACAACGCAATTCAACTTCCGCAACATTTCTTTGTTAAAAAAAGAAATGTTTACATTTCTATATAAAATACTCATATTTTTGGCGCTCAATTGAAATCTCTGTCAAGGGAGCAGCATTCCATCAGCAGAGGGATCCCAAGTTGGCTGAGCAGGTTGGTTGACAGCGCTGAAAATGAGAAGCGCGGCTTTATCTGTGAGAAGACCTGCCAATATTGACGGAAGCCGGGAGGAGCAACCATTGGCTTTAACATTTTTTTATAATGGTTAATTGAACGAAATTTCTGTTGCAGAAGATTAAGCTCTCTGGCGCTATTTCCTATCTCTATGCCATTTGCATTGCTCTCTATCGCTGATCCTCGGGAATTCCCCTTTCGAGAAGGTCTGCCTGGTTTATTGGGGGCTGATCAATCATCTCCCTTCTTTTTTGTCCAATCCTGGCTTGAACGCTTCGAGACAGCTGCATTCCTCAGCGGTATAGATGACCGAGTCGCTACCGTTGTGACGGTGTTAGAGCACACCCTATTCTTTAGTATTCACGGGTTGCCGTTGGTGGTGGTTTGGCTGATGGGCGGGGCGATCTTCTTTACGCTGCGGATGGCGTTTATCAACGTTCGCGCTTTTCCCCACGCCATTGCCGTCGTTATGGGCCGTTACGATAATCCCGACGAACCAGGAGAGGTGACCCACTTTCAGGCATTAGCGACGGCCTTATCCGCCACGGTTGGATTGGGAAACATCGCCGGGGTGGCGATCGCGATTCAACTCGGCGGCCCCGGCGCTTTGATGTGGATGACCGTAGCGGGACTGCTGGGGATGACTAGCAAGTTCGTCGAATGCACATTGGGTCAAAAATATCGAATTGTGCGCCCAGATGGAACAATTTCTGGCGGGCCAATGTACTACCTCTCCCGAGGGCTGGCGGAAATGGGGTTGAAGCCTCTGGGTCAGTTATTAGCGGTTGCTTTCTCGCTGATTTGTATTGTGGCTTCCTTCGGCGGCGGCAATATGTTTCAGGCCAATCAGTCCTATGCAGCGCTGGCGAGTCTCATTCCTTTCTTTGCAGACCACCGCTGGGTGTATGGATTGGCGATCGCAGGGTTAGTGGGATTGGTCATCATTGGGGGAATTCGCCGGATCGGCGCAGTGGCGGGCGCAATCACCCCCCTAATGGCGGGGATCTATTTAATGGGCGCCTTATGGGTTCTCTGGGTTTACGCCAATGAGATTCCCCACGCCATCAGCGTCATAATCCATCAAGCCTTGAGTCCTGAGGCGGTTGAAGGGGGTTTCTTCGGGGTCATGGCCCAGGGAATTCGCCGGGGAGTATTCTCCAATGAAGCGGGGGTGGGGTCGGCTGCGATCGCCCATTCCGCCGCCCGCACGGATGAACCGGTCAGGGAAGGCATTGTCGCCTTACTGGAACCCTTTATTGATACGGTGGTGATTTGCAATATCACAGGTCTGGTGTGTATTGTCACCGGCGCTTATAGGGGCGCTTCATCTGGCGTCATTGACGGCGTCAGTTTGACGGCGTCCGCCTTTGCGTCCGTTCTGGATTGGTTCCCTATTCTGCTGTCAGTCGCCGTTTGCCTATTCGCCTTCTCCACGATGATCTCCTGGTCCTATTACGGCGAGCGCTGTTGGAATTATCTGTTCGGCGATCACACCGTTCTCCTCTATAAACTGACTTTCATTGTCTGTGTATTTTTAGGAACTGTGATGGACTTGGGCGCTGTTCTCACATTTAGCGACATGATGCTATTTGTGATGTCCTTCCCCAGTATGTTGGGGGCATTACTCTTATCAGGACAGGTGGCCGATAACCTGGAAGACTACTGGCGTCGCCTGAATGCAGATCAGATGGCAGTTTATCGATAGAGGATCTGACGACCTTTTTTTAAGAAACTCAGCATTAGCAGCCAAGATGCAAAAAGCAGTTTATGCTTATGGCGAATTAGTTTGCTTTCCATAGAGTCCGAAACTTTTCGCTGCTTAGCGCTTATGCGCCCCTGACATCTTGACTGACATTCTCATCCTGACGGTTTACTTCATCTGCATTTTCTATGTTCTGTATAGGGCATATAACTCCCTGGAGGATCGGGTCATCATTACGTTTGATTCAGAAACCTCAAAAACAGCTCTGGACAGCCAACTTGGACAATGGAGATTAGATAATCGAATCGATGTTAAAGTGCTTCCCCAAGGCCCCCGTCCCCTGGGTCCTTTGCAGAACCTAACGGTCTTTATCCAAAATGGCTACTCTGATATTCAGGTGGCCATTGACTGGGACCGCAGTTCTCTAACACGCCCCATTCCGGTGGCGAAGAAGCCGCCCCTGCAATTGGCCCAACGGATCATTCATTTGATTCCGACGATGACAATGGATTTGTTCCAAAATCAAGCTTCCAGCGTTGTTAATCCGGGTGAAACACTGAGCGCTACGTTGGCGACAGAGGATGTTCTAGCTCGAAACAAGGACAATCAAATTATTGAACAGATTGCCCCATTGGTCAGTAGCCTGGAGACGGTCGCCTCTTTTCCCAATGAGGCCCAGCGAAAATATTCCCTCAATCTCGTGGTGCGCTTGAAACGGCTCGGCGAACAAGCCGATGAGATTGTTCGAATTCTCATGCCCTATACCTTTACAGTGGGCCTACTGCCAGGTTCGGAGAGTCTACCCTTTGCCAGAGCATTGAAAATCTTAGAGGATTTTTGGGCCACAATCCAACCCTTCATCACTATCACGGTGATTGTCATTGGCCTGATTCTAATGATGGTAGCGCTATCTCAATGATGGTGCATGTTCCATGATGACGAGGCATACATGCTCTCCGACGAATGCTCTCTTCGAAATACGCTCTAGTGGGTGCGGTGTTCGTTATGACCGTATTTGTGTTTTTTGTTTAGCGCAAATGACCAATGGCTTCCTCAGACTGCTGAAGTCAAAAATGGACAGTTAAGATATCCATAGGACTGGGAAGCGATAGGAGGCGGTGACGATGACATCACAACAGGTTCAGTCTGAGGTTTATGAAGGTCAGTTCGGCTCCTTTACGATAACGGCGGATGATCGTAGAGAAGTTATTATCTACCGGGCGGGGTTGATGACGGCGGCGTTATGTTTTGCGGCCGGAAGCGCCTTGGTGTTGCTGCAAGGGGCGGCTCCCTGGGCTGTAATGGCGTTAACCCCTTTGTTCGCTTGTTTTTGGTTGGCGATGGGGGTAAGTTTGCTGACCATCCATATTTATCTGAGGCCTCTCCATCGCATGCTGCAGGTCTTTTGGGCCATTGGCGGGGCAGCGGCGCTGGCGATCGCTGTTTGGGGTCCTGACCCGTTGGCGATGACCGTTTATCGGCAGCCCTTAACCATTCTGGGAGTTGGGTTTACCTTCGCCGCCCTGACGGGTATTTTTTTCAAAGAAGCGGTTTGTTTCAATCGCCTGGAAACAAAATTCCTGACGCTTCTAGCGCCGCTGCTATTGCTAGGCCACATGACTGGGCAGTTACCGGTCGCCTGGGAGAAAGGCATGCTGCTGGCTTGGGCGGTTTTACTCCTCGTATTCGCGATTCGTAAGGCAATTCAGCCGATTCCGCCTGACATCGGCGACAAGAGTGTATTCGCTTACTTGAAAGCTCAGCGGTCAGCTAATACTTGATGTACACAATTCGCCATGCCGCCAATGTCAGCCTTCCTTTTAATTCTGCTGGGGATCGGGCTGATGGGCGCGATCGCACGGTTGATCTCCTGGATGATCCACCTCCCCTATTTTCTCAGTTTGAATGCGCCCATCGACGCCGAGGCGCTCGTTGTGGAAGGGTGGATTCCCGATCAAGCCATTAAAGGGGTTATCTCTGAATACCGCCAGGGGGATTATCGCCAGATCATCACAACGGGTCCCCCCCTTTGGAAAGGATTCTACTTATCGGAATACAAAAACTTTGCAGAGTTAACCGCCGCCACCCTCATTGCCTTGGGCGCGCCTAAGGAAGTCGTCTTTGCCGCCCCTACGTTACCCACCGACCTATATCGAACCTATACTGCTGCAGTCTGCTTGCGCCAATGGTTAACCGCCTCGGAAAGAAATATCACCGCCATCAATTTGTATACGTTGGGTTGCCATGCCCGGAGAAGTTGGCTGATTTTTAAGGCGGTCTTAGCGCCTGAGGTTAGGGTAGGGGTGATCGCCGCCTGTCCAAAGGGGTATATGCCTAAGCCCTGGTGGAAAACCAGCGTGGGGGTTCGAACTGTTTTGCCAGAATTGATCGCGTACCTCCATGCTCGATTTGTGAATTGGAAGGCTTAATCACGCCCTCTCCCCCAATCCCTCTCCCAAGATTGGGAGAGGGGAGAAAACCAAGATCTGCCTCAATGACAAATGACAAGCCGCCGTTTCAAATTAACTTCAAATTAACAATGTTTAGGGGGCATTCAAAAATAACTTCACACTTTAGCGCTGTGTAAGCCTTTCAGACTCCTCATGCCCTGCTGAAGTTATTCTTACACAGCGCCTTAGCAACTTCTATACAACTCGCCATCGTTGCATCTGTTTTAATAGCTTGGAAGTCAAGGTGGGTGGGGGTTGCGCGATAGCCTTGATTCCGTAAGGCTTGGATTAAGCGATCGCGTTGGGGAATATCCATTTTCCCTCGGCGGCCAATTTCGCCCAATTTGAAGAAATAGGGCGGCATATTGGCTTCTGCCTGCATGATTTGTAGTAATTTCGCCTGTTTGCCCCAGTTCCAGGTGTGGGCTAAGGTCTCCATTGATTGCAGCATATCGACATCATGGAGAGGGCCTAGCCACATCGGGCCGCTTAGAGTTAAAGGGCGAGAGGGGTGATCCCGATGGCAATGGGGGCACAATACTCGGCCCAGTTGTCGCCACCGGACGGGTTGATAATGGCCGCAGCCATGGCAGTATCCCAGAAATCCGTACAAGTCAGAGGTCCAGGAGCAACCCATGATTAATCTCACCATCACCCGATGAACTTGACCATTGAAGAGAGAGAAAACCGGTTCAACCTGCATGCCTTTAGCGGCTGCCTGTTGGAGCGCGCCGCCAATTAAGAGCCGCAACCCTTGTTCGTGGACAGCCGGGTGGGATCGAGCATAGGCGCCATAAATTTGCAGGCTTTTGTCTGGATTCCGCCCGCCTGTGGTGCGGCCGTCGGTGCTGGTGAGGTATAAGAGTCCGCCAATTTTGGCGGCCCAAAGTCCTGTGCTGAGGTATGGGGCTGGACTGCCAAAACTGTCAATGTCCACCAGGTCATAGTAATCGTGCTGTTGATGACAGCGGAAAAAAACCTGATTAGCATCCTCATGGGTAATGCGATAGGAGTGAGGACGCATCCCCTGGGCCAAATTTTTCGCCAGGACTGTTTGCAGGTCGGGATTCCCTTCATTCGCCCAAACCCAATCCGCCCCAGCTTCCAAGTAATAGCGCAGGGGCCGCACGCCGCATCCAGTCATGGCGTCCAATACACGGAGTCGGCCTTGACAATGCTTATATACCGCTGCGGCTAAAACCGCTAAATCTCGACCCGTCTGACTCTGGGATCGGTAAAAGGCGTTATCGATATAAAATTCAGCTTTCCCCTCTCGCCGCCAACCCGCTTCCCCGTTCATATACGGCTGGATTTAAGCGCTTGAGCGATCTCAGCTTCCAACGCCGTCTGTTCCAGATCGCTCAGGATAAAAACCTCCTGGACCAGTTTGCTCTTTCGAGCTATGAGCTTAAATCCCCCCCGAACAGGGACCGATACCTTAAGTCTGAGTTTGGGGGCGTGCGATCGCACAGTCTTAATTTCACCCGGTGTAATTGTCTGAATGCCTGAGATTTTGGATAGCTTATTCAGGATAGGGATTAATCCTGGGAGATGGGTTGAGTGGTTCCATACCAACCGTCCCTGAGATAAGCGCCCCATCGAATGATTCCTCCAAAAGTCCCTGATATTCCTAGCTGACCTAAGCTTTTTCCAACGGAGCCATGGTCAATCCAGCCCGACTGAGTTGGCTGTGATAGAGTTCGGCCTGCTCCATCGGTCCAATCCAGACGATAGCTTGACCCTCATTGTGAATTCTATTGGTTAACTCCCAAGCGCGATCACTGGATAGACCAGGCACATACTTCATCAGACACTCAGCCACATGCTGAAACGTATTGAAATCGTCGTTCAGGACAATAATCTTATAGTTCGGATAGGGTTTCCGGGTAACTTGGCGAGAGCGTTCAGGGGCTACCGCAGAAAAGGATGAGACAGCTTGAGGAACGATCGAAAGTGCCGGGATCATGGGCGAATTATTGAAGTGACTTAATAAAACTACATTAACAAATCTTCTCTATGTAATTTATCTAATTAAATCAAAGTTAGTGATATCACCATAATTCTTTCGGATGGAGTGTTAAAAGTTCGCGAAGACTTTAGGGGGTAGGGGGAACTTGGGTGAGGGCGAAGCATTCGATGAAAATTCCTCAAGGTCTTTGAAAAATTATCAGTCGAATGCTTCGCCCTAAATCAGTGCGTACGTTATGGCTTAAGCAGTGGCCAGGACTTTAGCGCTGCTGGAGCCTTTTCTTGTCTCCGCTTCGAGGAGTTTGCCGAGAATGGCGCTGACGTTTGTCTTGGCGTCGCCAAAAAGCATTTGGGTATTCTCCCGGTAGAAAAGGGGATTATCAATCCCCGCATAGCCGGTGGACAAACTGCGCTTCAGCACCACGACATTGGCGGCGTTCCAGACCTCAAGCACCGGCATACCGGCAATCGGGCTGCCAGGATCTTCGGCGCTGGGGTTAACGGTGTCGTTAGCGCCAATGACTAGAACCAAATCGGTTTCAGAGAAATCTTCATTGATTTCATCCATCTCCAGCACAATGTCGTAGGGCACATTGGCCTCGGCCAGCAGCACATTCATATGACCGGGGAGACGACCCGCAACGGGGTGGATGCCAAAGCGGACGGTTTTACCGCGATCCCGCAGGATCTTAGTAATATCCGACACTGGATGCTGGGCTTGGGCCACCGCCATACCGTAACCGGGAACGATAATGACGCTTTTGGCTTGACCCAGCAGATCCACAGTTTCCTCCACAGAGGTGGACGTGGCTTGGCCAGTGGCCTGAGTGCTGCTCTGACCGCCAGAAGCGGTCGCCCCAAAGCCGCCGAGAATGACGCTGAAGAAGGAGCGATTCATCGCCCGACACATGATGTAGCTAAGAATAGCGCCGCTACTGCCCACCAGAGCGCCAGTCACAATCAATAGATCGTTAGAGAGCATAAAGCCTGCGGCGGCCGCGGCCCAACCGGAATAACTGTTGAGCATCGAAATCACAACGGGCATATCTGCGCCGCCGATGGCCAAGACTAAATGCAGGCCCAAGACAGAGGCGATCCCGGTCATAATCAGCAGCGGCTGCAGCCCAGCCATGCCTTCCGCCGTCATAAATTGGAAGCCGAGCCAGATTGAACCGCCTAACATCGCCAGATTGAGCAGGTGGCGAGCGGGCAGCATCAGGGGTTTACTGCTGAGAATAGCCCGCAGTTTGCCAAAGGCGACAACGGAACCGGTAAAGGTAATGGCCCCAATGAAGACGCCAATGAAAATTTCCAGCTGATGGATGGTCTCTTCTGTGCCGATCAGGGTTGGATCCGGCTGCAGGTAGTTAGCGATCCCCACCAAAACGGCGGCTAATCCCACAAAGCTATGGAGGATCGCCACGAGTTCCGGCATGGATGTCATCGCGACCCGAGACGCGACGATGGCGCCGATAATGACGCCGGGTAAAATCACGGCGGCTAGCGTGCTGTATCCGGTCACATCAGCGCTTAACGCGGTGGCGATGAAGGCGATCGCCATGCCGCTGATGCCGTAGATATTTCCCTTGCGAGCCGTTTCCTGATTCGACAATCCCCCCAAGCTGAGGATGAATAATACGCTGGCCGCAATATACGCGACCGTCACCAAGTTATTGGACATAGGTTATAAGATGCTGAATCTGAGGGTGAACTAAATCAAGCGTGTGAAGTAAAGTGCGTGAAGTCAGACAACGCGCCCCTTATTTCTGAAACATCTTCAGCATTCGCTGAGTGACCAGGAAGCCGCCGGAAATATTAATGGCGCCCACTAGGATTGCGATCGCGCCCAGAATCGCGGTTGGAGAAGTCGCCTCCCCAGAAATCTGGAGCATGCCGCCGATGATGATAATGCCGCTGATAGCATTCGTCACACTCATTAGAGGCGTATGCAAAGCCGGACTCACATTCCAGATCACTTGCCAGCCCACAAAACACGCCAGGATAAACACCGTAAAGTGGGACAAGAAAGACGGCGGCGCGCCAACCCCGACGCCCAATAAGGCCAACCCCGCCAAAACCGGCCATAGTAGATTCAACACGCCTTTAGAAAGCCCAGACTGCTCAGCCGCCGGAGCTGCTACTTTCTCAGCAGCCGGTTCAACTGGTTTCGGCGGCTGAGACGGAACACTTGGCTTCGGCGGCGGCCAGGTAACCTCCCCCTCATGCAGCACCAAGGCCCCTCGCACCACTTCATCCTCAAAATCCACCCGATAGTTCTTCGCCCCGCCCATGTCACTGAGCAAGTGATAGAGGTTGACCCCATAGAGTTGGCTGGACTGCGCCGCCATGCGGCTGGGGAGATCGGTTAACCCCACAATCGTTACCCCATGATGGCGATGGACTTCTCCAGGCCGGGTGACTGCGCAGTTACCGCCCTGCTCCGCCGCCATATCCACGACCACCGAGCCCTCTTTCATGCTCTCGACCATCTCTTGCGTAATCAGCAGCGGGGCCTTTTTCCCGGGGATCAAAGCAGTGGTAATGATGATATCGACTTCCTTGGCTTGTTCAGCAAACAAAGCCATCTCCGCTTCAATAAACTCCTTACTCATGACTTTGGCGTAGCCGCCTGACCCTGAACCCTCTTCCTCAAAATCGAGTTCTAGGAATTCAGCCCCCATACTCTGCACCTGCTCTTTAACCACAGGCCGAGTGTCAAAAGCCCGCACTTCGGCCCCAAGTCCCCGAGCTGCGCCAATGGCCGATAGCCCCGCCACCCCAGCGCCAATAACCAACACCTTACAGGGGGGAATCTTACCCGCCGCCGTAATCTGGCCAGTGAAGAATCGGCCAAAATTATTGGCCGCCTCAATCACAGCCCGATATCCAGCGATGTTGGCCATAGAACTAAGGGCGTCCATCTTCTGCGCCCGAGTAATCCTAGGAACTGCGTCCATGGCCAAAGCAGTCGCTTGACGAGCAGCCAGCTGTTCAAGCAGAGCTTGATTTTGAGCCGGCCAGAGAAAACTAATGAGAGTTTTTCCGGACGTCATTAGGTCCGCTTCATGGCTATTCAGCATGGGATGCGGCAAAGGGGGACGCACCTTAAGCACGATATCCGCTTCCCCCCATATGGACGCCGGATTGTCAATTATTCGACATCCTGCCTGGACATAAGACTCATCTGGAAAGTTGGCGTTTTCTCCAGCGCCTTTTTCAATCAACACATCAAAGCCCAGTTTTTGGAGCTTCTTCACGGTTTCAGGGGTTGCAGCGACTCGACGCTCCCCCTCGGCGATTTCCTTAGGAACCCCGATTTTTTTGGGTTCTGCGGCGTCTAATTTGGGGTTATCAAGATCAGGAGAAACCTCTCCCCCAACCTCTTTTTCAACGGCTATCGTCATGAATGCTCCTTATTCTGTTCAATGGACCTAATCAAGAAAACGACAAAAAACCCTCGCCCAAATACCCTTTGGACCAAACCGATGAGAAGCCTATAGCCTCACCATCCAGCCTTTAGACCGCAGGCCATTAGAAACACAGCTAAGCTGCAATATCAATTGCGAAAGTTTTTTAGCAGGAAGTAATCTCAACCCCTTAAGAAAACTTTCCAGGCACAGAGAAATATTGCGAAATATTACACAGCCCTTACGCATCTGTTTTTGTCGACTTGCATCTTAAATCATGCACAAAGCATTCAATTAAGATCTTTAACTTGTCTTATGAAGCTTGTGCTTGAAACATAAAAATTTGTCTTTTCATCTGTGAAATTCCTCTCATTCAGATTAAAGACAAACTGAGAACTGACATCAAGTTAAACCTTCCCTGATTTCGATCGCCTCTAATTTCTATTATGAGTAAATTGACCAATCTTGACAGGCCAGGTTGAATTTAGCAATAGTCTGCTGGAAATTACGCTTGAGGAGAGGTAATGTCAAGGTCTTACTATATATGCAGCAGGCTAATGCAAGGGGACTTCCTATCTGTTCAGCGACAGGTTAAATGAAGTTGCAATGAAGCAAGCGAACCAACTCATAAAACTATACATGTGTTTATCTGAAATTGAGAGATGAGGGAGGGAGATGAGGTCATCATCACAGCAATTTAATTCGGCCAAAAACAACTTTAAGAATTGTCTTTGCCTCCTCTTTCCTTCCAGCCTAAAAGGGTGATTTTATGTCTACGAGTCAGAATTTGAGGCGATCCGTCTCCCTCCATTGAATTACCCTTTTTAAGGATCTTTGAAGCGAAGAAAAAACTGAGGCAAACTCCAAGGTAACTTAATGAAAAATAATGACAATTCTGAGAAGAAAATCCGTGGAGCAATGGGTTCAGAATTCCTACCCAACTCAATCATGACTGCACCGTCATGATGACTATGGCTGATCCCCACCCCCCCCAAAAGGACTCTCACCCCGATTATCATCCGCCTTGACAATTGGCGCCCAAATTTTCAATCTCACTGTGCCACTTTAAGCAAGTAGGCAGAGGTGTTATATAGCTTCCACTAAAGTAAATAGCAGAGTGTTACTA
>JAAUYH010078184.1_pt1 | contig 14629 bp, 12 predicted proteins | sample 7278061 | NCBI WGS metagenome assembly JAAUYH01 (sample SAMN14350203, study PRJNA611818) | marine sediment metagenome | isolation source: surface marine sediment (0.6m) | place: French Polynesia: Moorea | collected 2018-08
CTCCAAAAAGATGTTACTGATCTAAAAGTTGGACAAGCTAAACTAGAAGAAAAAGTAGATGGTTTAGGAAAAAGATTAGATTATCAAGAGTTTATTAATCGTGGGGTTATTATTAGTTTGCTTGCTGCTGTCTTAGGAAGTTTAGCTAAAATGTTGGGATTGATCGGTAATTCTTAGCTGTTATCATAAATAGTATTGATATATGGGAGTTAATTTCATGAATGAACCAGTAACTGTGACTTACTCGTTAGAAGAAGTATTAAAATCTATCACTATTAAAAATTGAACTGATCAATGAAACCTTCCCACTAACCTACTCTATACCAATAAGCAATGAAACATATATTAAATTTTATTATATTGAGGCTTCGGCCAGTAGAGGTAGATAGTAACATAAAGAGAAAAGCAATACTAAACATACCGCAGTTCAAGATAAACATAACTTAATTACTCTTTAGATTACTAAAAAGTTACTGTAAAAATATGTAAAAAGATTATGGAAAAAGATTATTTAGAAATAGTCGTTAACATTACAATCGTAATTACTGCAATATTTGCAGCCATTAAATTTCAACTTTATGAAGTCTTAATACCCCGATATAATACTGAGATGAAAGTTGAACAGAAATATACTAAAAATGGAAAACTTTTTATAATATGCACCTATGTTATAGAAAATACAGGTCAGATTCCTATTAATCTTTCAGAAGTATCACTCCAATTCTATGACGGTGAAGAATACTATGAACAGGACAAAAATACAGGACAAATCCAATGTCCCGAAAAAGAAAATCATTTACCAAAAAGAAAATTTAGTGCATCAAATTCGAGACATCAAAATTTAATGAGATTATCGGCCGGCGAAAAATCTGAATTTCCAATTAGGGGTATATTTAATGATAATAAAAGAGAATTTATCTTTATATACGGTAACTTTAAATGGAAACATAACAAAAAAACTTTTCCTTATCATCATATTGTGTTAATTTCAAGACGAGAAAATTGATAATATCTAAAAAAACATAACCCTACTGTTTCATATTTTTAATAGTTGGTTACTAAAATTTCTCTAATTTTACCACGCTTGTTACCTTTAGAATTAATCATCCTTGATGCCAAAATACGACTAATATTAAAATCCTTATATAACTCATCAAAGAAAGGATCATCAATATAATTAGTCGGATCTGAATTACTCAACATTTGTAATGCACCTTGATTAGATGTTTTTACAAATATATCTCTTAATCTTCTTTGTTCATCATCATTAAAATCTAAAGAGCTATACGCATTAAAATTTGCCGTTTTACTAATAGGACGATAGGGTGGATCATAATAAATAAAGGTTGATTCATTAGCATAATTAACAACTTCTGCAAAATCTGTATGTTTAATTTCAGCAATTTTAAATGCTTGATGAACAGCTAGTAAATTATCTTTGTTCAGTATTTTAGGATTTTTATAACGCCCCATAGGTACATTAAAACATCCTTTACTATTAACTCGATATAACCCATTAAAACAAGTTTTATTTAAAAATATCGTATAAGCTGCTCGTTTTACCCACTCTTGTCTATAATCATTAGCATCAGTTTGTTTATCAAACCTATTGTAATTATCTCTCACTTGATAATATAATTCTTTTCTTTTTTCAGTATCTAAATCAAGATATTCGTTTTCTAAAGTTGATAATTCTTCAATGAGATCACTAACATCATTCTGAATTACCTTATAAAGAATAATTAATTCGGGATTTTTGTCAAAAAGATAGGCTTTTTCAATTTTAAAGTTAGAATAAATATCAAAAAATACAGCACCTCCCCCAAAAAAAGGCTCGATGTAAGTTGTGATTTTACCTTGTTTAAGTTGTTGAGGATATTGTTGTTTAATTTCAGGTAATAATTGTGTTTTTCCACCAGCCCATTTCAGTACAGGAGACGGTTTAAGACTGTCTTGATGATTATAACTTGGGAAAAGAGATAACTGTTTAATTGGCTGAGAGTTGGCTGAATTAATCATTAATAAATTAATTACAAAACTATCTCTTGAATTATACTATGAAATATGAGATCGGGATGTTTATGGGATTCTTTGTTTCCTGGGAATGATAAGTAAACATCCCTTGATATTTAGGAGAAAAACTTGCTACAATCATATTCGAGTAAAAAAGAATCTATTGTAAGTTGTTAGTCTGGCTCTATGTCATCATCTGAAACCACTTTACCTCCTAACTTAGCTCGTATTGTCGAAAAATTCAAAAAGCGTTCTGATCCCAAAAAACGCTATGAACAATTACTCTGGTATGCTAAGAAATTAGAGGCCATGCCAGAGGACGGTAAAACAGAAGAAAATAAAGTACAAGGGTGTGTTTCTCAAGTTTATATTACCGCCGACTTAGAAGATGGAAAAATTTGGTATAAAGGAGACTCTGATGCTCAATTAGTTAAAGGGTTAGTGGCTTTATTAATTGAAGGATTAAACGGGTTAACTCCCAATGAAATTATAGAAGTCACTCCTGATTTTATCGAAGAAACTGGACTCAATGTTAGTTTAACCCCATCCCGTGCTAACGGATTTTATAACATTTTTCAGATGATGAAAAAGAAAGCTGTCGCGTTTCAATTGGGAACATCAACTGAAATGATTTAATCTCTAAGCAATTTAATCAATTAATATAAGACAATTATTTTGCAAAAAAAATAGAGAGTAGTAACTCACTAACTCTCTAGAAAAAAAAGGGAAAGAATATAAATAGATTAGACCTCTTTCCCTACTGGTAAATCTACTCAAGAATAGGAGGACGCTTAGCGGGATCTTCTTCTAAGCCCCCAATGCTTCCAGAAACAGAGTTGTTAAACTGAGCAAGGGTTCTTTGAGCTTCCGCAAATGTAGCTCCGTTCTGAGGTCTTAAGGTGAATACAACATTTTCACTAGAAACGTTCTCAGGATCGTAGGACATAAAGATAACTCTTTCTCCGTTAACGATACCTGTAGCCATTCTTTCAGTGAATGCTTGTGCAACACCAACCGGAGTAGTTTCACCGAAGGCGTAGGCAAGATTGGTTAAACGCGCACTAACGGTTTGACAACGACTTTCGGGAGTGTATAACCCTTCAGGATTACTAGAGGGAACGTCTTCGCTCCATAGAATCATGGGTTGTCCAGTTAATTCACCCAATGCGATGTATTGGGAAGAAACATCCTCACGGGAATAAACACCACCACTATAGGGGTTATGAGGATCGAAAGTGCTGCCTACGGGCGCAGCCTTTGCAGGATTAAAGGTGATTTCTACAACCCGTTCTTCAGTGGCATAAGTGCCGTCTGCTTGAGGAATACATTCAAACACAACTTTTTGGATCTTGCGTTCAAAAGCGTAGGGTCCGGGGTTGCTTTCCCAGTCAACATAAGAGACCATTTCCTCTTTTTCAACTTCTAGAGGATAAGAGAAATGTTGAGCCTCTGCTTCGGAAACGAAACCAAGTACACCAACGGTTGCTACTGTACCTAAAGCAATAAACTTAGCTGAATTGTTAACCATTTTGACCTCCAAAGAGTGTAAGGAGCAGTGTTTTAATAACAAACTGCTGTGTTATGTAATTTGCCCTAAACTAGATTAGTTTATGGGACTTTCACTCCTTCACACCACACTTTATCGGTCGCTAAATTGTTTCTCTCTGCCTAGCACCTTACTTATTACAATAACTATTGTAGCTCTTTAATTATGTTCAAAGTTGACAATCATAGCATTATTTTACAATTGCCTATTTATTGCGAATTTTATCAACAAGTCTTCTTTTTTAAGCCACAATCTTAGCGCAAATAATTGATTAAACCACTAAAATTTAAGGGGAATTTTATAATTAGAGAAAAAGACCTTTCTTTCCTGCAAAAAAACGATACAATTTAATCGTTAACGAACTAAAACAATCATTATGAAGACAACATCCGAACCCTTAACTGTTTATCAAGGTCAATTTGGACAATATACTATTACCCCAGAAGACCTAAAAGGAGTGAAAATCTATCGTCTTGGGTTAGTGTTATCCACCTTAAGTTTTGCTTTAGGTAGTGGCTTGATTTTAGGAATAGGCCCTACTTCCTTGACCCTAACGTTACTCACTCTCTTATTTACCTTATTTTCTCTTGGTTTGGGCATTAGCTTAATAACTATTCATATTTACTTGATCCCTCTGCATCGTTTCTTACAAGTCTGTTGGGGAATTGGAACCCTAACCGCCATAATTCTGTGCATATCTTGTCAAGACCCCTTAGCTTTATGTGTCTATGACAATCCTCTAACTTTATTGGGAATCGGATTTATGTTTGTTGCCTTAACAGGGATTTATTTTAAGGAAGCCTTTTGTTTTAATCGCCTGGAAACAAAATTATTAACCCCCCTAGTTCCTGTGCTTTTATTAGGTCACTTATGTGGGGTTTTATCAGTGGGGTTGGAACAAGCTTTATTGGGAATTTGGACAGGTTTATTCATTATTTTTGCCCTACGGAAATCCTTTCAACCCTTAATCCCTGATATTGGCGATAAATCCGTATTTACTTACCTACAACAACAGCGATCTGCCTCTGCTTCCTAATCAATAAACCATGCTATTTTCTCAACTTCCTCCCCAAAAATTTTGGGGTTTACTTGAATATAAACCCCAGTGGACTTTAACTCTCCAAGGATGGTTACTTTTATTTTTTTTATTGGTTTCACTGTTCATAGGTGTTGGCTTATTTATTCATCCATTTTTGAGGATGTCTCATCCCATAGAAGCAAATATCATGGTCATAGAAGGATGGGTTCCCGATCGAACTATCAAAGCTGCGATCGCCGAATTTAAGGAAAAAAACTATCGCTTGATGATCACCACAGGGAATGAGATCGGTCGAGGAAAGTATTTAAGTGACCATAACACCTTTGCTGACTTAGCTGCGGCCACAGCGATCGCTTTAGGATTAGATCCGACACAAGTGGTTCGAGTCCCGAATGAGAATGTTACTATCAATCAAACCGCAGCCAGCGCAGAAGCGGTAAAACAATGGTTATTAGAGTCCAATTTAGAGGTTAAGTCCATCAACATCTATTCCTATGACGTTCACACTCGTCGCAGTTGGTTAGTGTTTAAAACGATTTTGGCACCGGAGATCGAAGTGGGTGCGATCGCCTTTTGTCCCCCTTCCTCTCGGCCTTGGTGGAAAACCAGTAGAGGGGTTAAGTCTGTGATTGTGGAAACCATCGCTTATCTGTATACTAAGCTTATTTGGTCAATTGAGAGATAAAAATGCGGGCAGTCATTAGTGGTTATTATGGCAAAGGAAACGGCGGAGATGAAGCCTTATTAATGTCCTTGTTGCAGATGTTACCCTCTCAAATTGAACCCCTTGTCCTCTCAGGGAACCCCCGTAAAACCTACGAACAATATGGGGTACAAACTTGTCATAATCGCTCTGGATTCGCTATTTTAGAAGCTCTACGAACCTCTGATGTGTTGATCTGGGGTGGGGGTAGCTTAATGCAGGATGTCACCAGTTTAGCCAGTCCCATCTATTACGCAGGATTAATGGCGTTAGCCCAACAAAAGGGCTTAAAAACCATTGCTTGGGCGCAAGGAATTGGCCCGTTAAATAATCCTTTTACTCGTTGGGTAACCCGTCAAGTTTTATTGGGTTGCACTGCCATTAGTGTTAGGGATTATAAGTCAGCAGAATTATTGTCAAAATGGCATCTGAACCCCCTAATTGCCCCCGATCCGGTCTGGGGGTTAACGGCCAAATCAGTGTCAGGGTTAGCGGATTTACCGGCACCAAAAGTGGCGGTAAATTTAAGGAGTCATCCCCTATTAACCCCCCAACGGTTAAAGATATTAACTCAAGCTTTAATTGATTTTCAAAAAGCCACTCAGACCTGTCTTTTACTGCTTCCTTTTCAAGCGTCTCAAGATTTAAACATTGCCCGTTCCATTGCCAAACAACTACCCGGATCTTACAAAATTATTCAATTAGAAAATCCCAGAGAATTAAAAGGGGTTTTTAGAGGAGTAGAAATGACCATCGGAATGCGTCTGCATAGTTTAATTATGGCGGCTTCTGAAGAGTGTAAATGTTTCGCCCTCAGTTATGATCCCAAAGTTAATTATTTAATGGAAGAAATCGAAATTCCTGGATGGGAGTTAGCTAAACTTCCCACTGATCCTAATATTATTAGTACCGCTTGGTTGGAATATTTTGCCAATGGGGAACCGTTGCTTAAAGATCGGATTCAATCTTTAACGGATCGCGCTTTTATGCACCAAGATATCTTAAAAAAATTAATCAGTAAATAGTTAAATAAAAGAAGTCAAATCAGGGACATCCACCCATACTCCTGTTTCACTGGACTGGTGGGTTAAGTCCATTAATAATTGAGAATACACCCCTTCGTATAAAGAAGGGGCTAAGGATTGCTTTTGATCTATACTTTCTACCCAGCGATCAACAACACGAATAAACGGAGCTAACCGTCCATCGGTAAATACTTGAGGAAAAGCGAGTCGTTTGGGGATTTCTAGGTCTGTTAAGGGTTTTCCTGCTGCTCCTGCTTGTAAATGGAACCCGTGGACATAATCTTTTAAATTATCACTTCCTAAAATTAATGTACCGCGATCACCATACACTTCTAACCAATGGCCTCGACCATTGTAGGTGACGGAACTGATGGTTAACTGCACCGGTGTACCGTCCATGAGTTCTAACATGATTAAACAGGTATCATCGGCATCAACCGGCTTTAATTTGCCGTTTTCTAGGGGATCGGGTCGTTCTTTAATGGCACATACCAGCCTAGCGCATAACCGTTTGACTGGGCCGAATAACCAGTGGATATAATCAAACGCGTGGGAACCTACGGCCCCTAAGACACCACCCCCTCTATCCTTTCTTGCGTACCAGTTCCAGCCTCTTTCTGGGTTCGCGCGACTGGCCACTAACCAATCGATTTTAATCAGTCTCGGTTGTCCGATAAATCCGTCTTCTAACTTTTCGGCCAATAGTTGCCAAGCAGGAACATAACGAAATTCAAAGTCTGCGGTAGCGACAAGGTTATTGTTGGCTGCTAAATGGTACAATTGTTTGGTTTCTTGTGCCGACATGGCCATGGGTTTTTCTAAGAGAAGGTGTTTCCCTGCTTGTAATATTTGTTTCCCCATATCGTAGTGAAGGAAAGGGGGAGTGGAGAGGGTAACAGCATCGAGATCGGACAGGGTGAGGAGTTTGTCCAGATTATTGAACGCGTAAGGAATATTATTTTTATCGGCGATCGCTTTTGCTTTACCTAAATCTCTATTATAAACTGCGACCAACTCGGTACGAGGATGATGTTGTAACCCTGGAATATGGATAGCTTGACCGAAACCGGTTCCAACCACGGCGACACGGATAGGAGAATTAACACTCATGATCTATTGATAGATAGGATTTTTACCACTTTTATTAACATAGCAGGGAACAGTTCAAGAGTCTGCTTGTCATTCGGTTTAGAGATTATTATTTATTGACTTAGTTATGTTGTCATAGGAGCTAGATGCCGTGTAAACTCTGTAGAGAGCTACCTTCACACATTAAGCAATTATCGTTAATCGTGATTTAAAAAATGGCGACTCCAACTCCACCTGATCCAGATAAACCAGTAGATAATTCCTTGGATAGCTCAATTTCCAAGTTCTGGCAGAACCCTAAAGCTTATGGATTTTTTATATGTTTACTCCTAGCTAATGTATTAGGAACAATAGGGATAAACTTTTGTACAATTCCATCAATATCTTCATGGTGTCCAGAACAAGCTAATAGAAACTTAGAAGACAACGTTGCGAATTTAACAACTACTAATCAACAATTAGAAGACAACGTTGCGAATTTAACAACTACTAATCAACAATTAGAAGACAAAGTTGCGAATTTAACAACTACTAATCAACAATTAGAAGACAAAGTTGCGAATTTAACAACTACTAATCAACAATTAGAGAATTTATTACAACAAAGACAAGTTTCTACTGTAGCTTCATTCATAGAAAAGCAGCAGGAAGTAATTAATCTTAGACAATCTCTTGAATTCCCTAATACTCCATTAAGGGTAAGAATTGTAGATAGTAAATACAGAGGATGTCCTCTTGGTTCTGGGGTGTATGAACACAAGTGGTTCATCGAATATGGCCAAGTTGATGATAGTGGTCAGATCAATTGGTTAGATAAGGAGTTTACAGTTTGTGCCAATGACAAAGCACAAAAATACGAATTACACTTTGTTTCAGATATATCGTGGAAAAACCGTTATGTGATTGCATTAAGTGTCGGTCTTCTAGCGGGAGAAGGTTCTGATATTAGGACTGAGTTTTTTAGATCACGTGCATGGCAAATATCATTAAGCCAGTAACCGATAATTGTTTAAGGAATTGAACAATGGTAGTGGAAACAATATTCACCGCATTCATCTTATCTTAGTTGGGACAGTGGGCTACAGAAAGCATCGCAAATAGTATTCTTAACAATGCCAATAATCAATTAAATAACAAAAAAAATTGACAGTAGTCTTCACCTAAAATTTAGACAAATCCACTATTATAATTGACCAAAAATGTTTCATTCTGTCGTTTCTCCTGCATTGACTCGTTTGATCGGATACAAAAGTTCACCACCATTTAACACCCAAATACTATACCTAAAAAACAATTAATATATTTATCATCTCATAGCCTTAAAATCTTTATCTCGCTTCAATTTTGCCCCTAATTCCCACTTAATACGATTTAATATGGAAGTCTTGTCTAAAGATAGTAGAATCCGTTGTACTACAGTTTTCGGTCCTTCGGGTCCCCAGGCCGCCCCATTGCCTAAATAGCGTTTAGTCACTTGTCCAATGGCGTAACACGACACCCCGGCTACACCCCCTTGAGTGATAGCAATAGAGAGATAAGGCAGCAATGAAAACCCTGCTGTTGTGGGAATCATTAATCCTAACATTCCTTTAAGAGAACTCAAACCCAAAGAGGTGAGAAACTCACTCGCACTAATACCTCCCATACTCACCCCAATTTTTTGTAAAAGGGCGATTGCTGCTTGTTGGGTCATGGCAATACCATAAAGACGAGATAAGGTTAAAATCATGGCAACATCTACCACTGCCCCTGTGAATAAATCAACCACGGTAACGGGATTTAAAGCAATGGCCATTGCTTTGAGCATCACTGCTTTTTGAATGAGTTGGTTCGCTGCTTTTTCTCTAATTTCTAATTTACGGGCTACAATTTGCTCATTGACTTCATCGGCGTATAGTAAAGTATTGAGAGCCACTAAAGATTTACCTTCTCGATGTAAGATTTCTAATATTTTTAACTTCAATGCCTCAATTTGTGGCTTTCCTCTTTTTTTTTGTTGTCTTAAATTGCCTTGATCATCCTGGGTCATTTCTGTTACCAAAGGTGAAGCTGCTATCATGACAATTTCATCGGGAGACAATAATTCTTTAACCCGTTCATCTCGTATTTTTTCATAAATAACTAAGCGATCAGTTTCGGGGTATTGATCAATTTTATTAAACACTAAAATAATCGGTTTTCCTGCTTCTCGTAATTGGGATAGTGCTTCAAATTCTACCTTGGTCATATCCCCAGAAATAACAAAGAGAATTAAATCCACTTGTCTGGCTGTATGATGAGCTAAAATCTCTCTGGTTTGGCCGTCCACTTCATCAATACCAGGAGTATCAATTAGCTCAATTTGAGACTGTCCCCAACCTGATAAAGCAACTGTTTGTAAGCCTTGTATATTATCATCCTGTTGTAATTTCCAAGCGACTGTATCAGTGGTTTGAGTAACCCCATGTAAAGGACCTGTTTTAAAAATATTTTCCCCTAATAACCCATTTAAAACGGAAGATTTTCCTCTCCCTACCATACCAAAAGCAGCAATTTGGACTAAGGAATGCTCTAGTTTTTCCAGCATTTCTGTGAGATTTTTTAACTCATTCTCTAGCCCGATTTTTTCGTGGGGGGTTAAGTCTAAATGGTGAACTAAATTGCTTAGACTATCTTGCGCTTGTTGATAGTTTAATTGTTCTTGAATATCATCAAAACTCATCAAGGCTTCGTCCAAGTCTTGAAAGTTCCAGGAGTTATGATCGCTTGCTTCAGACATTGGTGACTTATGATTTGTTAACTGAGGAAATTGTGGTTAACAATAAAGCTGCTTTGTCTGATTATACTATAAAATTACTTGAGTTCGCAAAAATAGAAAATATTAAGCCTTTTCGTTAATCATAGGCAAGGAACTCATTTACAATATATTCAAATAAATTAAGTTCAATTGATAAAAATCAACAAGAAACTTTCGGCACTTGGTAAAGGTCTAAAAATTGAGTTGCTTCCTTATAATTTAAGGGTTGACTTAATAAATAACCCTGGGCTTCTCGGCAATCTAGGTTTTCCAATAAATCGAGTTGCTTATGGGTTTCAACTCCTTCTGCAATCACCCTTAAATCTAAACTGTTGCCTAAAGCGACGGCGGCTGAAATAATAGCAATCGTTTCGGGTTTTTCTGTAAGTTTTTGAACACAGGATTGAGCTATCTTTAATGTACCAAATGGAAATTGTGGAAGATGATTAATACAAGAATAACCCGTGCCAAAATCATCCATAGATAGATGAACGCCTAATTGTTTTAAATTTTGTAAAACTTGATGGGCAAGTCCTGAATTAGTCAGCAATGCTTTTTCTGTTATTTCTAATTCTAACCAATGGGCAGCGAGTTTTGTTTCCTGTAAGACTTCTTTAACTACGTTGACAAAATTCGGATCTTTTAATTGGAGTGGAGACAAATTAACAGACATAATAAAATTGGGTAATCCCATGTCCTGCCAAGCTTTATTTTGACGACAAGCTTCCCTTAAAATCCATTCTCCTATTAATATAATTGAATCAGTTTGTTCAGCTACAGGAATGAATTTTTGAGGGTTGATTTGACCTAAGTCTGGATGATTCCAGCGAACCAATGCTTCAAATCCAGAAATTTCTCCCGTCTTAATTTTGATTTGAGGTTGATAATAAAGTTCTAATTCTTGATGGTTTAAAGCTTTTTGTAGAGCCGTTTTAGCTTTTAATAATTTTGAGGCTTTAGGATCAACGGTTAAATGAGATTTTTGATTAGATGATAGCATCTGCTTTTGGTGATTGAATAACCCAACTTCTGCTTTCCGTAAAAGGGCGTTACTATCTTGAGCGTCTTGAGGATAAATAGCACAACCAACACTATATTCTAAATATAAGAGTGTTTCACACAATTCTAGAGATTGACTAATATTCTTTAAAATTCTCTGAGTTATTTTTTCAATATCATCTCCATGACTAATTTTTGGCAATAAAAGAATAAATTCGTCGTCTCCCCAACGAGCAACGATATCACTATCTCTCAAACTAGATTTAAGCCGTTGAGCTACTTCTACTAAAATTTTATCACCCACAGGATAACCCCAGTTTTTATTAATCGCTTTGAAGTGATTAATATCTAAGATAATGACTGCCATTGATGTATGATACTGCTTGGCATTTTTTAGGGCATTTAATACATATTCTTTAAATAAAATTCGATTGGGTAATTGAGTTAAAGGATCTTGATATTCTTGAGCTTGAAGTGTGTCTTTAGGATTCAAGATGGGAGACTCGTGAGCAAAATCCATATGAGACTGCGATAGGGTATATTGATGATTAACTCCTGAGGTATTACCCAATAGTTGATCAGGTTTACTTTGGGCAATATCTATCACTGTATTAGACCATTCATGACTGGCATAATAAGTAGCATTGACTTCACAGCCGAAGTTGATTAAGTCACCGTTTTTTAATTCTTTAATTAAACATTTTTCTCCATTAACATAAATTCCATTACGACTTTTATTCCCATCTAAATCTCCATCAATAATCCAATAAGAATAAGTATTATTCTGACGATTTTTTCGCTTCATTAACGTACCATGACGGCGAGAAGCTTGTTGTGAATGAATAATAATTGAGTTATTGGTATGTCTACCAATAGAATAGGTTTCTTCTTCTAAAGAAATAGTTTGACGATATTTTTTATCTTCAATAACGATTAAGTGGCGGTTTTTTTGAGAATAATTGATATGAGTGTTCATGATTTTTAGTTAATACGTTTGACAAAAAAAATTACTAAAATTTAAAAAAATAGTTAGGGTCAAGTAAAAATCAAATGTTTTTGTTGGTTAAACTTGAGTAAATAGTTTAATATCTCTTCTGGACTCAAGGGGTGACTAAAGAAATATCCTTGCATTTCTTCACAGTCTAATTCTTGAAGAAGTTTTAGTTGTTCTTTATTTTCTACTCCTTCAGCAATGACTCTCATATTAAAGCCGCGACTCAAGGTCATAATAGCAGAAATAATAGATAAATCTTGAGAATTTTGATTGAGTTCTTTAACAAAACTTTGATCAATTTTGAGGGTATCAAAAGGGAATTTTTTTAAGTAACCCAGAGAAGAATATCCTGTACCGAAATCATCCATGGAAATATAAACGCCCATATTTCGTAATTCCTGTAGGGTTTGACTAGCTAGGGCTGTATTTTTCATCAAAATAGATTCAGTTACTTCTAATTCTAGCCATTCGGGATCTAATCCTACAGATTCGAGGGTGTTTTCCACTATTTCAATCAGGTTGGGTTGTTGTAATTGTTGTGCCGATAAATTAACCGAAATCCTTACAGGGGGTAATCCCATTTTTTGCCATTTTTTATTTTGTTGACAAGCAGTTTTAAGTACCCATTCTCCCATGGGAAGAATTAACCCAGTTTTTTCTGCCAAAGGGATAAATTTATCGGGTCTAACTAACCCGAGTTTGGGACTTTGCCAGCGAATTAAAGCTTCTAAACCATAAACTTGTCCTGTTTTAATATTAATTTGTGGTTGATAATGAAGAATAAGTTCATTATTCTTGATAGCCTCATGAAGTTGGCTTTCTAGGGCAAAATTCTCAGCAATTTCTAAACTCATTTCTGGGTTATAAAATTGATAATGATTTCGTCCCGATTCTTTGGTACGGTACAAAGCAGCATCAGCATGTTTAAGCAGCATTTCTGCGTCTTGTCCATCTTCAGGATAAATAGCAATTCCTACACTAGATTTAAGATAAATTTGATGTCCTTCCATATTTAATGGATGTTCAAAGGTTTGCAGTAACCTTTCAGAAAATTTAGCTGCTTCATCGGGATTTTCAATCTCGGAAAGCAGTACAACAAATTCATCTCCTCCCCAGCGACAAACTAAATCGCCACTTCGGATTTGGGAGGTTAATCGTTGAGCAAAACATTTTAAAATGCGATCGCCAATGCTATGACCTAAAGTATCATTAATGTTTTTAAAACTGTCAATATCAATAAATAAAATAGCAAATAGTTTTTGATGTCTTTCACAATTATTGACCATCAAAGAAATATGTTGATCAAAAAAAGTACGATTAGGCAATCCAGTTAAAGTATCGTGAAAAGCATGATATTTTAAGTCATTTTCTGCTTTTTTTCTTTGGGTGATATCAAAAATATAGCTACGGATGAGTCTTTCTTTTGCTAAATAATGAATATGTTGTTCAAAACTTTGCTCTTGTATGTCAACTTCTCGGATAACTAAACTACCGTTATTATAATTTTGTTTTTCAATCAGTCCTTGAAGCAAAGGATGTTGAAGTTGAGTTTTTTCTAAGTCAGGAAATTTTAAATTAGCAGAATGATTAAGATAAGTAATCGTTCCTTCACTATTAATTTCAATAATAGGAACGGGACTTAATTCAACAACAGATGCTAGATTTTTTATCTCTGATAAAGTGGGGTTTTTTTCTGTTCTTTGAATCAGTTGAGTATCAGTCGAAAGACTATTTATCGGGGAATCTTTAGCCGTTAAAAATACATTAGGGGTTAACTTTTGAATAAATCCTTGACTTTCTTGATCAATAATATAGTAGTGTGCTGTTACTTCTTTAGTAAAGTGGACAATATCTCCATGTTTTAGTTCATACTTATCAATTCTCTTGCCATTAACCGCAAGTCCATTTCTACTTTTATACCCTTCAATGTTGCCATCAATAATGACATAGGAGAAGTGATCATTCTCTTTATGTTTTTGGATGAGGGTGGCGTGGTGTCGAGAAATCCCTTCAGCATTGATCACAATAGAATTTTGAGGATGTCGTCCAATAGCATACTGGGATTCATCCAGATAGAAAACTCGTTCACCACTGGTTAAATTGAATGCTAATATATGTTGTATATTTTGTTTCTTTTCTTGTAAATAGAGCATAATAACAGCAAAAATAATTCAGAATATAGTTTAACTATTTAGATCGCTCCTAAAGTTATCCTCAATTATGAATGATTAATCTGTACTTTCCACTGATCAAAACCCTACTTAGACGGTGATCTTAATCACTTTAGCTGTGTTAATCTAAAATTCTACTTAACCAATTCCTGGCGAGAAATCCCCGATTTTCGTACCTCAATCGGGGATTTCTCGCCAGGGCATAACCTACTGGACAAAACTAATAGTTTCTTGTAAAATCAACTCCAGCGAGGCCAATAACAGTAATAGACCC
>JAAUYH010071757.1_pt1 | contig 14628 bp, 9 predicted proteins | sample 7278061 | NCBI WGS metagenome assembly JAAUYH01 (sample SAMN14350203, study PRJNA611818) | marine sediment metagenome | isolation source: surface marine sediment (0.6m) | place: French Polynesia: Moorea | collected 2018-08
CCTGATGTTTAGCGTTTTTGACAGAGATGCTCACGTGGAAACCGCTCGAGAAAACGAGCTTCGTAGATCTGAATTAAAATTTTCGGGTCCTAAATAAATGTTTGTCCGCTAGAGAAGAGTCTATTTGTACAATAGCTTCAAAAAGGTTTTTTTCTGGGATCGGGAATTCCGTCAACAGGCATATGAGTAGCGATCTTTCTTGATGGCATTCAATTCGTGGGAGAACAGCTGATTTAACTATACAAAAATGTTCGATATTTTAGTTCTAAAATATTTGAGTCTAACTAGAATTCTATGCGAGCCATAAGGACATGATTTTTATGAAGTATTGCACGTATCTTATCGATTAGTGCATATCAGCCCTGAGTGCCAGAAAAAATTTCAGAAGGCGATGAAGCCCGTTTTCTTGAGCGGTTTCATGAAAGCAACTCTGTCGAAAACCCTAATTATCAGTTAATTTTCAATCGATTCTTTGAAGACCAATTGTATCACAGATGAGGAAGTTCACACTATTATTTCCCACTACTGTACCTGTACACGTACAGTACTCCGTATCAGATTTAGAACAGGTGCAGTAACATCGCGCCGTGCAGAATAATAAATTTACACGTGATTCAGCAAAGCTATGCAAAAAGATGGACCAGCAAAACCTTGAATAAATTGATGCATGCTTCATTGGCTACACACGCGTTATTGTCTGCTGAGAAGTAGTCCATTGAAGTTGCGAGAAAGACGAGGATGTTGCATAATCACCCAAATAATTGTACAATGTCAGAGTTGTACGAGGGTACTGTAGCATTGCAGTTCATGGATGATGTCGAGGGTACATTACCTACAGTACAGTACAATGAAACAGAGTCATGACATGTTGTTAAGTTGAAAAGACAAAACAAAAAAATTGAAACCTACTGGTTGGTGCGTTGTGTGTCGACGATGTAACAGTTGGAATACGGTAGGCAACAGGAGAGGAATATGGCGAAAGATGACCCATGCAAATTGGAAAGCAAGTAAATGAAGTGGAGCAATATGGTTCACATCAAAGCGAGAAGCAGGCTGGTCGAACTAAACAGGAAAGCGAGCAGCAGATTGTAGGAGATTTACGTACAATTAATTGAAGGAAATATGAGAGACCAACACAAACAATAGTAGTTGAGAATGGTAGTTTATGTAAACTTTGAGCGTGTTCAGTACATCAACCTCAAAAGATGCACAGTATAGAGTACGGTACGGTACATTAGAACTATGTCGTTATAGCCATCGGTAAGAAACGAGATGTGGGAGGATTTCAGGGTAGAACCACTCTGGCGTTTCTACTGCAAGATGGTGGGTGGGGAGTACATGATTTCATGTGTGCCCTCAAACACGTCCAAGATAAAGACGTAACAATGGGGCGAGTGAAGTTGACCCCAATAGAAAAGGTATAAATGGATGTCAAGTGAATGATGTACGATGAGTGTGTGTACGTGAAATGGACCGAGAAAAATAAATGGGATGAATAATGATAAGACAATTTGTCTTACCAATATTCCCTTATTGATATGATATTTTGCACACAACCCCGGTACTGTACTTACTGTACTGTACTATTGGTGCAGTACAGTATTACGCACACTTGTAAAAGTACAGTTCATGTTCGACAGTAATTCTCTTGTTCAATTATTAACAAGAAATCTTGTCTCCACTACAGAACTAAGATAGTGCATAGATAAAATTGCATGAAATCGTAGAACCCCAGAGAAGTGTGATCGATTGATCAGATTTGACAATGATTGCCGCAAAACTAAATGATTTACCTGTGTAGTTCCAGTACACTTTACTGTGCAGCATCTCTAAATCCACACTTTTATTACACTCGTACAGTACAGTACAAGGCAGAGAACTGAACTGTACTGTACTGTACTTCACTTATTGATAGAGTAATGTGCCAGAGGTGAAAAGTAAAATTATTGTACAATACTCAGAAATGAATCGTCTGCACCCGCATTCCAGTAAGCGAATGCCGCGAGTAACCATCCAAACTGGACGTTTCCTTTCCATTGCAGTACAGTACTAAATTGTATTGATATGGTATAAATTTAGTTCAGTTCAGTTTAGTTCACAGTCAGTGCAGTACACAGTCCAAATCATTCACAGTCAGTCGACAGTGTCAATCACGAGATGACCTGATACTGTATTGTGTCCAACGACTCGATGCTACAGTATTTCACCAATCGTGTTCGACGTTTACTATCGGTCAGTATTTACCGTGCTGTACTGTTGATTATCGCCTAGTAGGCGAATGGGCGATTGATTACTGATGAATGAACAATTCGATGCCACCCTACAGAATAAACCTAACTTGCTTTGTCTTTTGCGCGGATCTGCTCTGCACGAGGTACGACCAACAGGAGCATCTTTCTTCTTGATTCTAGAGAAATTGCACAGTACAGTAAGGTACAGCATTAGGGTGTTCGTGCTTCTGTAGCTTAGGCCTCTTGATAAACAATCTTGTTTACTGTACCCAGCACTGTAGTAATGGTACAGCACGAGTAGTACTGTACCTGATAGCACTTGCACTCTGTGTGCACTCATGGAGTGAGGAATTGAACTGCAAGAAGTGCATCAACCAACTTGGGGAATACGTTACTATAACCATATTGGAGGTAGTTTGCCTACCGGTACATGACCACAGTACCTTTGGGAGGTAAAATACGCAAAGTGATAGCGCTACCAACATTCATTGTGGAGTACTGCACTACTGTGCAGTGCTGAGTTAAGAGGAGAGAGAAGCAGGCAGGGATAGAGGATATGAAATGAAATGAGAATGAAAACAACGAGCTCGTAGGAAGGTGACGGTAGAAATCGAAAGTGCATGGGAATCATTGATTGCGGAAAATGAGGACCGCCTCCACCCACATAGCAATTCAAAAAAGTGTATACGAAAATCGCCATTTCAATGGACCGATACTGTACGAGTCGTGTCCATGTTGTAGAGACACACCGGTCGGTACTCGACTTTGAAGAAGCATCGCTTGATGAGATACTTGCATGATTTCACTAAATTTCAGGACTTAATGTTTCCGATAGCGCGGGCAAGATGGCTGTGCTTAGTCATGGGACACTTGCCCCCTGCGCTACATGCACTAAACCGCACTGTACAGTACAATATAGCTCTGTAGCGGTCACTTTTGATTCGTGTTTAGAAACTGCTTAGTCTTAACTTTTCGTTTGCGTTGGTGTCTCTTCTGGTGTCTGTGTGTTGTAGTGTGAGTGTCTGCTTAGGTGAATGTCTGCTACTCTAGCTCTGTTTACCGTACTGTAGTACAAGTATGGAGGTCGCTTGGTTCTTGCCTGCATGGGCGTTCTATCGTGCCAGCAGTGAATCGAATCTATCTCACCCTCTCTGTTAAGCAAGACGCGAGTTGGAATGTGAGCGAGTTGGCATGACCAAAAAATTCCTACTTATCAATTATTCCATTCAACTAGTCGCGCGGGCGCGTGCCTGTGAGCCCGATCGGTTTACAACAATCAACTCCATTCGGTACACGAAAAAGACACAAGCTCGGGCAGCCTTTGAATTGTCGACAACTACCGAGAAAATAATGCTGATGTTGATGACGACGACGACCGCCACCACGACTATGTCAATTTCACGTACAAGGTAAACACTGGCTGATGTCTCACTGATTCCATATCAACTTAGAATGAAGGATTCCAAGATAGCTCGTGGAATGTTGCTAGCGACATAACATGATATTTGTCTATATAATTCGATCGATCAATGTCACTCAGGAAAGAACGATATTGCAAATGAACGCTTAACACACAAAGGGGATGGGTGACGGGGAGCGAGCGACCGAGCGAGTCAGCGGGAACCGAGGCAAACTAAATTGATTTGAGAAGAGAAGGAAATGCAAAATTGAAAGCATGGGACAACATGTGTGGGTGAGTGCTCCTTTCATTCCAAAATTAATTTGGCATTAGGTAAAATTAAATTTGATTCGTGCGTTTCACAAAAAACCAAAAAAAGGGAATGCACGACGTGGCAAACTTTGAGCCAGACTTGATATCAATGCGCAGATACTAACGACAAGTGTAATGCAGGTAGGTACCCCTTTGGTCCTAATAAATTTTAATTGTGGACCACTATCTTGTTCTCTACTGGGTGCAAGCACTGTGTTCGATCATATTTTTTGTGCTGCAGAGTGCGTTTGTCAGGGCTTCTGGTTCCTGTTTGCGCACCGTCGCCTCAATACGCTTCCTTTCCGACCATCCCGCGGTGTGCTACGAGTCGCCGCTCCACTTTTCTTCTCTGTCGAGATGATCCGACGACTTCGCGCCGCTCGTCAGAAGCGTCGTAATCCCCCTGTGGTAAGCGCCAAACCAAACAGTAACCATAACCACCATAACCATCATCCCAACTCTACCCCCTCAAGTACAACTACCCCGTCGGCTGCCCCTACCCCGGCTGCCCTATCTCAACCCTCCACCAACAGCCGACAACAACCTCAATTGCCTACCGCGCTAGCTCTTCAACAGCATAACCCCAATCTTGTTGATGCGGACGGTGCAGTTCCCCTACCTCCTGCGGACCCTGAGCGCGACGAAATGAATCGTCGGCTTTCGCTAGATGGCGATTTGCCGGAAAGCGCGCGTCGACCCGACCAAAATCCAGCCACTGCCAATGCCGCGGAAGGCTTGGTACGAATTGACAACGCCGCGGTTTACGCTCATATGCAAGTCGCCGGTTGTAGCGAAGCTGGTTGGGAGCCCGCGAAACCCGATCCTAACGTGGCACATCAGCAAGTATTGGAAGTGAGGAAAGAGAACCAGGACGCCTATGCTATCCTTGCACCTTTCGCAAAACACTCTTCTGTTCCCAATCTTGGGAAATGCGACTCTAGTGACGATGCGGCTTTCGCCGCTGCGGCTCGACACATGATATTTGTTGGTGTTTTTGATGGTCACGGGGCAGAAGGCCGAGCTATTGCTCATTTTGTTCGCGACAATATTGCGCGAATGACCTTAGAAATGGCTGCGCATCATCCGATGGCCACCGCAGATTGCCCTCCTTCTCCAGGTGAAATTACCTCTCCAACCGTTACGAGGGATGTTCATCGAATTCGTATGGAAGCGCTGAGATCTGCGTTTTCTAGAGCTGAACGTGGATTAACCGATGAGAGCAACAGAATTGATCATCTGTTTTCGGGAACCACTGCGGTTGTCTCGTGGATGTTCCGTGACGATGTGTATACGGCGTGGGCGGGAGATTCTCGCTGTATTGTCGGTCGTGCTGCTCAAGGTGACGATGGACGCATTCGATATCGTCCCATCGACTTAAGCCACGATCAGAAACCGAGCCGTGCGGACGAGAAGAAACGTGTGAAGAGCGCAGGAGGTCGTGTTGCTCGTTGGAGACGCAATATCGGACCACTTCGAGTTTGGTTACCACGAGATTGGATACCAGGATTAGCTATGACTCGTTCAATAGGGGATACTGTTTTGTCTGAGTATGGTGTGTCTCCAGTTCCTGAGGTAACCTACACGCGATTGTGCCCTGCGGATGCATTCATGGTTCTTGCTAGTGATGGTGTTTGGGAATTCATGACTAGTCAGGAAGTAGTCGACTTTGTGGGTAAGATGTTGGCAGATGGTGCTACGGCATCGGAAACTAGTACTGCGCTTGTTCGTGAAGCAGTACGGAAATGGAGGAGAAACGAAGTTGTCGTTGATGACACAACGGCAGTAGTCATGCATTTACGCGTGAATCCGAGTGAAGTGGACCAGCGCAGCAATGGAGTGAGCGGAGGTAAGGAAACTGTGGACGCCAATGGAGTGGCGAATGGAGGTGTCGAGCCGCTACCAGCTGCGGGCAAGGGAGTGGCTAGGCTTGAAAAGAGTGTGTTGGGCAAGAAAATGCTAGCAATAGGACGAGGAAAGCATGGACGTGTGCGTGCTGCTACTAATGGTACGGTAGCATTGGTTGCGGATGACGGTCGTCTGGCAGATTTTATTTGTAAGAACGACCAGAACACTGGTGCATAGGCAGAACGCGTCCCACACAGTTGTACGGTGACAGCCATGTTACAAGAAAAACCAGATCGACTGCGTATCTAGAGGCTAGCCGAGAACGAAGTGAGGAAGGGCGCGACGCCTGCATTTTTCACAACACGCAGCAAGAACATATCGCTAATACCACGACATTTGTTCTCCGCAACAAAATTATCAACGCACATTGCCCACCACCACCGCCACCACCACCACCATTTACACAGCTCAACTCCGCGCTCGAAACCATAATCACCGCCATGAATTGCACTATCGCCACATGTTTGTTTCACTACATTCTACCTGTACGTACCGACACGGGTATTATATTACATATACTTCACTAAACTACTCGGATACCTCGAACTCGCCGTACTCGTTAGTGTTGTCTTCCCCTTTGTTTGTTGCTTGGTTTTGTTAAGTTGTTGATATCCAGGTGTTGCTCATATAGTAATATTTTTAGGTCCTAGCATTCGATTTGAGTGGTGGATGAATGGATGGATAGAGGGATGGATGGATAGATAGATAAGTGGGTGGAAGAGGAAGGATTGAATTTGCAAGATTGATGAAGATAGTTCAAAAATAAAGCGCTCCGTTCGAATTGCGATCGGGAACGGTGTTGCTTGCATGTGTTTCGTTTCTTCTACAGTTAGTACAGTACAGTGCAGGACTAGTTCATGCATTGTGTTCATCTCCACCACATCCAGATAAACACATTCAAAGTGGCACACTTTCGTTTCATTCTGAACATTTGATCCATATACTCATTTGGTTTTCGGCCGTTTTGAGGGAGGATGAAGATACTTGCGGTAAACGATTGCTGAGATATTGTGACCGCTGCAAGCAACCACTCACTCCTGCACGAGCCCGCGCTGACCATGTTGATTTTGTTCTGTAAGCTATGGACCACTTGGACCGTATCTCGTGGTTAATCTCGTTGCCGATTTCATGCAACCGTGGGCAATCAGTCCAGGTATTCGCCGTGAAAGTATTGTGCACCTGCACTGTCCCTGCTGCCTACGGAGTTCGTCCAGCCACGCACCTCGTCCCATGCCCCACCTACAGTACATTCTATTCTACAAATGCTGACCTTCGTCGGAGTCATTATTTTCGTGAACTGAGGTGAGGTGGGCCTGTTCCGCTTCGCGTCTCACTGCGTCGCACGAATGAGAACCAGCGCCCCATGATTTTCGTTCTACAGTGTGACGATGACCCCTCATAGCAGCCGCTATATCTTGAGGTGTGTTCTTTCATATAAATGCGACGCATATGAGTAGATGCGCTGTCGCATTATCACATGGTGCTGATGGGCAAATACTTCATTGTCGAGTTGCCGTTTCCGACGCTTTTCGTAAACTACGCCACTTTCGTTTAAAGACAGCGCCCCACGGATTCAACCCTCTGTTGAGCACGCGACCATAACGTTTCTACGACGACGCACGACGCGCAGGTCGTCATTTCTTTGTTATGTTAAGCAGTGCCCTTTCCGCTGTGTTGCGTGGTGGGTTCATTATCTTCACCTCTCCTTGTAGCATTAATTCCGTTCATCTCTTGCATTGCTGAATCGGACGATGCATTGTTCGAAACTTTGCATTTTGCGTTTTGTGTCCAGTAATATACGTGTTACTACCCATCGTCATCTATTTTCGCTGATTGAGCGGGGCTCGGATTTACTCTGGAAGGCGTAATCACAACAGTTAGTTCTGTGTGGACCCAGCGTTCTAACGGTCACAATGTGGCTCCCCCCGAGGCTCCGTTGGGTCCTGTAGCCTTCGATCATCCCCCACTTCGCTTTTCGATTCTTTTCTTAACTCGTGACTATTTTTGAGTTAGGGTTCATTTCAATGATATACAGTACAAATTTAACTGTGATTTGCGTCATCCGCTTGTACCATTTCAAATATAATCCAACAGCACTAGAATCTCGATACTATCGCAATGTTCCCGTTATTAATCACTTTATTTATTATTTTACAGCAGGTCTTTCGACATTTTTGGCCACCGCCTATCCTGCGAGACCTCTGAACTTGTGATTTCTCATGATAAAGTGAGGTACCACATCGAAATTTGGAAATGCTGTAACAAGAAGGTTGAGTAATTTGTAAATTTTAAAATAATCTGCGTTTCGAAACATACTGACCACCTTCAATTTTCACGATTCTCCACCTTGGCAATTTGGTACTCTGGAAGTGCAAGAAACATGCTTCAAAAAAACAAAAACTAAGAAAGCATGGTATTTCGACTACGCCAAGATAGCAATTATACAGTGTCAAAACAATTAAATCTATGCCTCTATCGAGAAACCGACAGAAATCAACAGAAAGCGGTATCGGAAGAATTGCAACTCTAATTTTTCTCAGGGAAAAAAGTCGTACTCCAATCTCGGGATGAACAATAGTAAATATTCACGGGTGGCAATAGATGATGTTTCCTAGATAAGTGATCGAGTTTATAGGAAACACGAGGTTATGGTTGTAAATTTTGTATGTTTAATCAGGCAATATTGGATTTATGCACGACTTCAAATTCAAATCGCAGGACCATAGAATACTAAATAATTCAGGTAGTCCGTGACAAATATGAATCATAAAACGTATCGTAAATGTCATTTATGCTGCTTCATTTATTTCCGTCCGGAGCTGCTATACTGACTGCTATTCTCAGAGTCTCACATTGCTATCTTGCTTTCTGAGGCGATCGAGATTCATCACAAAAGAAATTTAATATTGACAGAGCATGCAGGTATATATTTAATTTTATCAATCCTTTTATTTAGTCTATATAAACCCAATCGGACACCGACTTCTCGTTCACCGAAATACACAGCCTGAGCCCTACCCTGTGGTTTACCTCAAATCGCCTCGGAAAGCAAAGAATACTGGTACCATTTCGATGTGTTCTAGTGTGTCGATCGAGTCGCGTTGTGCCTCCTTGTCATGCTTTGAAACATTACAATCTTTTTTCCAGAGTGCAGCTACCATTACTGACATGTCGGCAAACAAACCAACCAGCAGAACGCACAGTATTCGCATGGCACACAACGTGATAACCGTTGTAATTTGGAGAGCGCAATTTGGCGTACTTGTACTGTTAAAATGGTAGCAGTTTAAACCTCTCTTTTTCCTCTTTAATATACGTTTTATGTCTGATACAGCATCATCGCGTGAAAGTAGTAGCTGACGACTGGTGGGCCCATTCATGCTGAGAAGAGGAGACTAATGAGTTGTGTGTTTGGATTGTACCGAACTCTTTATAAATTTTTTTCCGATCCGGTTCGTGTCCGTGTTCCATAAGTTTCGATCCGTTTGTATCTGTTCAAGATTTTAAAAATTTCCGCCCAGTGTTGTCAAATCGGCAAAAACTGGGTATCTAATGTGTGAGCATGTAAATATCATTTACACAAAAACCGTCCATATCCCGAAAAAATGCAACCGAACCGGATTGGATCTGGTAGTAATCAATCCGGCGGCATCTCTGCTGGATACAAAAAACTGGGAAATTACATTTTGCTTTTTTTGAATCCCGCCTGATTACAGCAAGTAGTATCAAAGTTCTTCTCTTAAGTCACAATGGTACAATAAATGTTATATACTCTGCTATAGTGATACCGATTATCATCCTGGCTGGTCGATTTTTCCGTAAGATATGAGTAGATTTTGTCAAGCTCAAAATTTAGTGAACTAACTGATTGTTTGAATGCAGGTAATAATCAGCGTCGACATCAAATTGCAGAGCATGAAATTGTCAACAAGAGTCATTATGGTTTGCAACGAGAACATGTCACTAAATCTAATTAGTGAACTAGTGATGGATTAGAAATTTCACTACTGGGCATCTGAGCCTACAGATATGCTGAAAACGATAAAATCTAGGCATTTTGGAATTAATCTATCGAGCGTGCGAAGTATTCTTAGAAGAGTATTTATTAAATATGATTCATAGATCTGTTTCAGAATTCCGAAAATTACACTTGAATCGTTTGTTCCCGGACCTGTGAAGTAACTTCTCGATGCTATTAGCCATCATTTGTCGAAGATGACTTGTTCAAAGTAAAAAGATTCGAAATAAACCAGAACTTAAAAAGGTTCGAAACTAAAAGCATACTTCGAATCTGAGCAAACTCAAAATTTAATTGAATGTACAAAAGGTTGGAATCCAATTAATCATGACTTAACTATGGATGCTTTTTGAACTTCGATTCCTAAACCTTTTGATTTATAGTTACACAGGATTCAATTCAGTTACCAACTATGCTACATATGTCTTCAAAAACAGCTGCCCGTGTCTCATAATTTCATTGTGCTTCATGTGCGCGGATGAGTATTCGCCTTGAATAACCTTAGCGGCTCGTACACTTCAGATACAGAGAAAATGTAATAATAGATTTCCAATGCGAGCAAAAAAATCGAATCATCTCTTCTTCATCTCGATTTAATGAATCAGCGGATTCGAATTTAACAATCTCAAGGAAACCAGGATTCAGTCAACCAGTTGAACTTCTGTAATAATACACTAATGAACAAGAATACGATTTTAACTGTAGTGGAACTCAATTCGATTCCATCGATTCTATATAAAATTAATGGTTCTAGCACAATCCTATCGAACATTGTTAATTCTAGCCTCGAAGGTTCAAAATCCCTCATGACGTATTTTGTAAATCATGTTCATTCAGCTTAAGCCAAGCGTTGAAGGTTTGTGCGGATATTGAATGAAATCTTTCTTGCTTCTAGATTATTTTCCATCACTTCCCGTGCTCTTTTCGATCCATTAATTTTTGCGTTCGGGATTGCTTATACGATTTCATCGGTTGCAGAGTAAAATCAAATGGAAAAATCTTCATTCTAGGAGGGAACTAATCTTACAAAAAGTTAACGGCTCCGAAGTCTCGCCGTTAATATGATCGATGAGTATCATGTAGGTTTACCAGTATCAGATGTAGTTGGTTAAGGTGAAAGAGTTGAACTTTTACTAAGGTTGACATTCTTAATCGGCTGCAAATAATCAGTTATGCATTATTAACCGGATGGATCTTATCTAATTTAAAGTTTAAGTTACTCCAAAGATTTGCAGTAGCATAAAAACAGATTGTCAGTCAATCAAAATTATTTCTGCGTATTGAAAAGTTGAATTATCTTGAAGGGTTGACTTGAAAGAAGCAGGTCGTGAGCAGAAGCAACGGTCTATTCGTTTTTCTAAGAAGTCGTTAAATAGAAACAGAATATTCTACACATTCTATTGTGGACAATTATACAGTTCTTAAGTGTTTGGAACCACTCGAATGTTAAACAAAAATTTTATACTATGTTGGAAAAAACAAATTAGTTTCATAAGCTAAAAAAGAGGCAGACACAATTTACCGGTTCCGAATTCGTATTCATCATGGGCGGGTTTTTCTTTAGTATTATTTGAAACAGTGGAATTGTTGGCTTGCAAGAAAAAGAGGTGTCGTAGAGTCCATGATTGAAAATACATATTTCAATGTTTCTTCAAGCTCCAAGCTTTGGAAGAATAGTTGCCAGTGATGATTGAGTTACGAACTATTTTGAGATTCTTTCAACTCCACTGTGTTTTCCAGCAATATACAATTTGCATAATAGATGAAACAAAAAAGTATGTCGTGAAATGTAGAATTTCATTATTCGACCAACAAGCTATTCATCTTATTTAGTAATTGCCGTGGTAAGATTGACGTTCGATCTAAATAGACAACTTACCGCATAATTATATTAATTGCGATTGTTTTCGACATACCTTTCCGTATGGAACTTTTCTGCGGCCTGGTAATCAATAAATTTTAGCAAGCACATAGCTCAAATTTTCAATCCCATATACAAAAAGTATCCTCTGAGTAAGTAATACTATTACATTCAATCGTGAAATTTTGTGCACTTGCAAATATTTTCTAGTTCAGCCCGGTTATTGTTACTGATTTTTCCTTCACATTCGATATTCAATTCAGTTGGAGTTTCCATCTTTTTCTCTAGCGAATACAGATTTTTCGAAATGAAGACAAAAGCAATGAGTTCATTTAGATTCTAGCACAGGTGGTGAATTTATACTGGTTTTAAGTATAATTGATCTGTCCAATGGAGGAAATCAATTACCAGAAAGCCAAGGCTCAGATGATTGCGCTGACGGAATGAATGATAGTTCGAGGAGAAACATGGTCACAAAAAATCTGATCATATTTGATGCAAACTAATAAGTTTTGTCTGAAATTCAGTGCTCAATCTGCACTTGTTCTGCCGATTTTACAGGCGATCTGGCCAGACCCATCGCCTAAGTACAAATGGTTTCAGAACGGTTCAAGATATCTTACATAGCAGACACAGAAACAGGATTTTGGTGTTGCTTCGTTCCAGATGGACGAATTGACTCGAAAATTTCAGGCACAAATGAATTTAATGCGTCGGGTAATCTGCGTAAGATATGAGTGATGATTCTATTATTGGTTGAAAGACTGCAGAACTACTTTTGGGCAGTGGATAACTACCTCAAATATCCAAAGATCATACATGGACTAAGAAATCGTGGAGTAGAATTGGTTTGTACAGCTCTTAGTCGGAGGGGGTGCCCACTGCAAAATTTAGAGGTAGCCCAAAATCCGTCTTTTAATGAACAAGTTTATTGTACTGGCGCTTATGAGACGCTAGTCTGGAAGTGGCTGATAATTCTTGGGTGCCTATTGTGTAGACCGAAGCACTCAAATTTTAATGCTGTTACAAGGGGTTCATACGAACGGATCGATACCATGACCTATCTAGTTCAGATAAAAAATTTCCATTTTCGGATAAATCATTTTGGTTCTTATGAATGTTTACAGATTGTAGATTTACAAATTTGTGTTTCCGGATGGACTCGTGCGGATAATTCTAGACAAAATACGGATCAGGTTTGAGCTGGAAATGTTTTCGGCGTGAACGGATTGGCTGATTGTGCGGTTATGGAATAGTATGGGCTGGATACAAAATTTCTTGGAACAATAAAAGAACACGCATACACTTGTAGAGAATCGCACAACATGTGCCACGTTCAACTCTTCATGAAAAATCAAATTGTAGCAATCGTACAAACACAAACATGAGCAAAATAAGTGTGCCAAACACCCGACAAATCATCGAGAAAAATGATGATGCGTATGCAACATTTCAGCGCATACTAAGCGGATGCAAAAGTATTTGAAATGGTACCATTCGGAAAATTCAATGCTGTAGCGAAACTACGGCCTCAAACCTACACTAGTTACTTCGATTTCTGACACGCTAACAAGGTTCGATAACCAGTTTAGCTACTATGCCGATACACAGAAAATGGGGTTGTCTATTGCAATTGGCGATATTTAATTTCAAGACTGTACAAGATAGTATTCACGATTAGATTCCCACAGTGCTAGTCACACAATAATATCGATTCTCTTCCTTTTCAAGGCAGTTAACGTTAGCTGCTCGCAACAAATCGTTCATCTCTCGGGATCCGACACTATGATTTTGAGATAGAAATATCGATACGCGTCAATTCGCTCAAACAATATTGAAACTTGGTCAAATGGTCTCTTTGAACTAGAAATAGATCCTAAATCATATTTTCTCGGCAGAACTGCACTAAAATGTGCAGTGAAGGAGATCAGTTACAGGATACGCCAGAAATTTGTTACAGAAAGTAAAACGGGTTTCTTCGATATCGTGGTGCAGTCCCTGTTTACGGAGTACGTTTAAAGGTTCACGGCAACCACTTCTACGATTTTGCGTTAGATTACGTGGATACTCACGACAAGGAACCATTTGCGGATGTCCATTACAAAATAAGAAATGTTATATTGCTATTTGTAGAAGGCTCTCAGAAAGCTATAGCAACGAATATTAGAAGCCGTTTAAATTACGCGCTTCTTGACCAATATGAAATTTCGGTTGAACATTTTTTGGGTGATTTAACGATGGCAGCGGATGGTGCGACCTAATGGAGCGAGTGGCGAATGCACCCGTATTCAGTGAATTCATGTCCCTGATGAACCGTGGATGAGCTGCATCGCGCATTTTCTGAGAAACACAGTGAAAAATTCTTAGCACATATTGTCACGGTTTGACTTTAGAAGTCGTGGCACAAGAATTTAGTGAAATGGAATGGATCATTGAAAATCCAACAGTTCTGGATGGAACTAATTGTTAACTACCAGTTTCTAGCTCCAACAAGAATCACAAACTAGGTTTGGTATTTATTATCACGGGCAGCAAAATTTCTCAAGGAAGCACATCATTTCGGAAGCATACTAGAATCCCAACGTGGCAGCGCATTTTAATCGGCGTACAATGTCTTGCAAAAAGACTTCCAATATACAGGGTGTGCAAAAAAACCGCCGATTCTGAATGGGCCATTATTTTGGCCGCTTCCAAGAAGTTTAATTAATGTGAAGTGCGAAAGGATCGAGGACTCGATGAACCTTATGATTAGTTTAAAAGGTGTTCGAAGTGTCCTCCTTGTTCGCGCACAATGAAGCTTAATCGATATTTCATGTTTTTGTAAATTTTCTGCAGAGAAGCTTGACTTATTGAAGCACATGCTTCTCTTATTTTGTTTTTCAGTTCATTTATGCTCTGAGGA
>JAAUYH010248566.1_pt1 | contig 14627 bp, 5 predicted proteins | sample 7278061 | NCBI WGS metagenome assembly JAAUYH01 (sample SAMN14350203, study PRJNA611818) | marine sediment metagenome | isolation source: surface marine sediment (0.6m) | place: French Polynesia: Moorea | collected 2018-08
CCCGAGCAATCACGTCAACATGTTATAGCAAAAAAGAACAGATTGTCGTTGTACCTTTAAATAAAAATAATGGTCCATTCAAAATCGGCGGTTTTTTGCACACCTTGTACATTAAAGCCTTTTCCGTTCGAATTTTCTGTTCCGTTAAATCATTTGACTAAGGCGCGTCTATTTTCCGTTCAGTTGTACAAGAAAAATCAACCTGCTCTTTTTTCTATTTAAGTAATTTTGCGTTGAAAAGTCTCTCTTAGAATCAGATGATGAGACAAACAAAGAGCAGTCACACTTGAAAATAGTGGCTTTTTCAACCATAAATTGAGAATCCGCTAACCTTCCTTCTATTCAATTTTACTGCTTTGCCAAAACTCTTAGGAGTCGAAAGAGATTCTTTGACCATTCGTGTACAGGTTTTCGTTGTACTCGGACTCCAGGTTTGCCCAGTCGGCTTCCTTGTTTTCAGAGCAATATCAAACTAGCCGCGGAATGCCTCGCTGATGCGTGATACTAGCATTCTCATGAATTTCTCTTGTGCTATATTTAACTCAGTGTGCATACACATGCGAGTTCGATGAATAATATCAGCAAAAGCAAAGTAAGGAATGAGAAAACAAGAAAAATGTCGCTTGTTCACAGATTTCCGCCATGAGCTTATCAAATGGAAACGTCTTCCTGCCAGCTGAATTCAGGAAAAGTGGTCCCGTTTTTCTTTATCTGTACCTCTACACCGGGATACAGTCATAAAACCAACGAAATAGACATGAATGACCCATTGGACTACGACTATTCACCTCGCCTCTATGCTAATACACCCTATGAGAGACGCCGCATTTTTTTCGCATACAAAGCTAGAGTTCATTTATTCTCACACTGATAATCTCTTTTCGAGTGAAAAACAACTTAAGAAGTGGAAACAAAGCACAACGGGAAGTATTATGAAGCCGATGACAATTCAAATGAGAACAAACTGTAACTCGACAACGAGGTAAGCCGATTAACAGAAACTGAGAGTGCAGCATTACTCACATATCTTCATCGAGGTAGTGTATTTCGATGGATCACACGCAGAGATGCTGTGAAATAAATTGCAATATCAATATATATTGCAATATTCGACAACATTCGATACTGAGGGATAGTTATATAGTGGAATACGTGTTGGATTCTAGCAAAGCTATTTCACGTATTGTTATATTAATCATCTGTTGTAAGCTCGTCTTTACATGGCAGGGTCCCTCCAACTCCCCGTTCTATATTAGAATGGCATCGAATGTTGAACTCTTGCCAGTTTAGCACGATGTTGGCTATGCTCGGTGGTATTCACTCTCATGAAGGACGAAGAAAAATTCAAGAAGGTTACAGACTAGAAGAACGGTACAAAGCACGATCCTGATTTCGTCAAATACTGATACCCGCGCGAAAGCTGCTTTAACCCAGTAGTTATATTTCAAGACAAGTCCGGATACTGCAACCCATGCCAGCATTTGAAAAGTTGTTCCGCTGGGGGTCAAAAGCCTGAGTAAGAAAAAAATGTACTCAAGAAACTGTTCTGAAGAGCTATCAAACAACGAGATGAACTATGAGGAACAATTTTATCGCATTTCAAAATAAATGAACTATCTACAGACGACGTTCTTCTTAGAATACGTTACGGTAAATTATGATGCCCAGTATGCCCATATCTTATGTTGAATCTCCAGAGCTCGGGCTCATATCCAAAAATTCTCAACTTGTATTGCGAAGAATTCTGACGGAACAATGTTCAAGTTAGTTGAGCTTTTAGGATAGCGGATTGTTGATGATACGAGAAAGACAGTTGGTGCTTCACTGTTCAACGGATAGAGCTGCAGTTTCACTCACTTTATCGGATACTTCGCGTCCTACATTGTGAATTTACGTGAGCGTCGTGAAATCCGCGAGCATCCCACCAAAGTCCAGCGATTGACGTTTCTCGGAGTTTCACCACTCTCAAGCGGTGATATTGATGATCTCGGTGACGAAGAAGCCAGCACTTTTGATGCGGAATCCCATCCATGCTTTTTCAAATTGTCGGTGAAGTACAACAATCTGGATTTTGACAAATGGGCTAGGAGTATTATTACTGATAATGCCGCGTCAACAGAAGAATCGCTATACTGGATGGAATTCCTTTTGTTAGATATAATTCCCACAAGTTGAACCTTGAGATTAATTTCATGGTAAAAATCACTCAGATCTTTCTGGAACTATTGATATCATCCACTAAACCATGAAATTTTCCAAGTGGAAGATATGCAACGCTGCAATACTAAGGAATGTGACCGAATTGCGACCTGTGTTGCACAATGCACCAAACTGGAATAGAAAATGTATGATGTTTCGACGTTTTCCAGTGATGCGGAACGATTGAATTACTACCACTGAACATGAGAATTGCGATATCCTGAGGGATCTATAGGGCAGGGCTGAAGCTAGTATACTGGTGACCGAGAACTCGGTACCTGTTTCTTTTATATAGACTAAATTAAACAAATGATAGAGCAAATAATTAATGACCTGGCAAAGAGCTTACTATAACTGTCATAAATAGTTAATTGCCCAGTCAACAAGTAATACTTGGAATAGTGCCTTGCTGTGTCAACGTATTATGCAGACAATGGTTCTTTCAGGTGTCAGCAGATAAATGTTAGCATTTTCTGCTTACAGGTATTCTCTGTAAGCTTAAATAAAAGCTTAAGAGATAAAAAGCCTAAAATGAAACATGGAAAAAGCGAACGGAAACTAATTAAAAAAGTACAAAAAAATGAAATAATAAAGAGATAATAAAGAAGAGAATAGCAAAGAATAGCGTACCCTATTCCTATCATCAGCAGCGCTGCTTTTCAAATACGAAGTGAACGATACGAACTAACGATGAGCGAAATCAATCAGGCAACAACTGAATAACAAAATCGAGAACTGAAGTTGACTGCATGCGGTGGTATCCTCGACGCCTTTATTGATTCTGTTGACGATGGAAGAAGCCTGAATTCCTCGCTGATGTTCCGATGTAAGGTGGCAAAAATTACATTGCTTCCGATGCTAATATCGTGCGAGACATCGTTTTGGAATCAAGCCTATGTTAGATCCAAAAAGAATAAAGTCAATTGCTTTCAGTAGAAGACAAAAGGTTCTGATTGTGATCTTAAGCAAGATCAAGATCTTCGTCGGTCCTCTCGATCAAGAAACGATATGTCCCTGGCAGATCCCATCTCCGTGAGGGGAAAAATAGGCGATATGGCCGCTATCTATATGAGCGTGAACTTTATTCTTGGCCTTGTTGACAAAATAGAACGGTTATGGTGCATCGCGAGACAAATGTTTTATTTATTTGAAGCTCTGATATTTCTTCGATACAATGAGCTCTTTTGAGATATTTGTTTAGTTATTCGAGCTAAAGAGATGTCGAAGCCAAAACGAGTTGAAAGACGAGTTAAGCAATATGATATTTGTATGCAACCCTACGAATAAATGAATGAAATCCTTAAAATAGCACTTGTCACGCTGAATTAATTATACTATTTTTTTGGCGGACACACTACTGTTGACGGCTACATACACGATTCGCGTGTAAAGAGTGAAAATGGATTTGCAATTGATGAGAATTTGACGGATGGTAAATATTTCGTATTACAAACGTATTTTTACGAGTCACGTCGGACTGTGCTCAACAAACAGGGATAAGAAAGTGTTCCTTGCTCTTGTACTTAACGATGATAAGTTCGTTGAAGTAAATCATTCCGAAAAAAATTGTACTTCAAAGAGTAATGTATACAAGCATGCTATTGAAGAATCGAGTACTACGAAAATTACTAAGAGTGCTACTCTTAATGTCTCTAGGAGTTGTATAGGCAAGCCAAAGGCTCGAAAGGACCTAACCAAGGGAAGAGCGGAATATGACTGTGACATTTAACGTCGTAGACATAAACGGAAGGTATTGACAACAGATCAAAAAAGTCGTTTATTGCGAGGCAGAGAAAATCTGCGAGAGAAAAAAGGAATTTTAGAAGCATATTTCGTCAAAATTCTATCTTTCCGTATGCTGAAACGCAGGAAGTATTGGCCTGCTTCCACGGTCGAACTATCAAAGAAGTACAAGAAGTGATCGTACATCATCATTCAGTTCAACATCTTGGAGCTGTAATTTCTCCGAAGAATACAACTGTGGGCGAAGCTATCCTGTTCACAGATCTAATAGGACCCATTCGTCGTGCAAGACTTCCTAGAAGTAAGACTAGACGATGCAGCATGATTGAAAAACACTAAAGAAATAAGTCATGTACATGTATTGTGCTTGATTTCTGTGTTGCAATACGTATTTAAGTGAGAGGAGAGAGCTGCCATATACTGTAAATTGTATATTTTGTTCCAATCTCTGCCAATACTATTGCCCTTATCACTGATAACACGATTCTGATTCCTAACCGAATCAATTCGATTCGTGGTAAGAGTAGGTCCCACAGCAACGGGATGATGGTGATAGTTAGACCGAGCCGAAAGAAAGGTCGAGCACAGGAATAGTATCTGAGGGAGGCGGTGAGTGTAGTGGATGAGGAGACAGAGGCGTACAGCAATACGATCATAAACTCGGTGTTGCGAAAGTCGACATGATGAGCAGAGAGCTGTGTATGAAAACTAGAGTACAACAAGCCATATTCTGCGTGATGTTTTCGTATATTAAAATAATTTAAATAGGTGGGCAGCGGCGTCATTGAAGACCTAGGTATTGGTAGTAGACTAGTTCTTTGCCAGCAAAAGATTTCTCTTCTGATTGGTTCAGTTAGCAGATCTGTCACCATCAGACAATATTCCCAGCATCACAGTTCTTGGCTCGTACTATTGCAGCCAGTAATGTTATTGTTTCGACCCTCCATAGCTGGAAGATGGGGGAAATAGATTTTATAAGTCAATTTAGTATAATGGTCAACATAGGGCTCTCTTCTAGTATTAGAGTAGTCATATTCGCAGCTCCTAAAAAACAAGTGCTATGAAGTGATAAATTGATTTAAGCGCCTGTTGGCATCTTAGTATCTCGTCCTTATTGGCTCATATAGTCGTCGTTCAATGTGGTGCTCACGAGGAGATTGTATCCATCTTGAATCAGAATAGTCTCGATCAACAATTACAGATTCATAACACCCTGGACATATCTTGAGACCATTTCTAAAACTGAACAAGTCTGAGTGAGATCCTGCCGAACGAGGACCATTAACTGAAACTGTTTTTCTCTAGTAGTAGCTAGCACCACTTCGTACTGCAAGCCAGTTGTGTTCAGTTTATAACTAAACCAATAAAAGGAATAAGGCGAAAGCTCTTTTATTGGACAGTTTCTTCCAGCAACTGATGAGTAGCATTGGTCAGTTGGTCGATTACTCCCGCTTTCAGTCTAAGATATCTAAGAATAATCAAAGTGTTAATAGATGAGAAAATCGAGTTACGTTACCAAGCCATTCCTAAATTACTTAATGCAGTCATAATGATTTGGTACACTTCGTCCATGTTTTCTCGTCAGATTCCACATGCGCCTAACGAGCATCTTCAACTTCATACAGTTTTAAAAATGACAGTATCCATAGCAAATTTTTTGGCTCCGTTGATGATGGTACATGACATTCTAGATGTAACCAAATAAAAACGCTGTGTTTTTTAGTCACTAAAAACCGCAACACAATGCCGAAGTATTGTTGAATTGGCTAAATTTCGGTCAGAATGTAAAAAAGAAGAACAAATTTTATCCACGCCTCTCCGTTGTCGAAATAATCAGTAAGACTTTGCATAATTTTTCCTCAATACAGCAAAATAGAAGCAATTTATAATCTTAATTTCTGATTCTTGTAACGGATATATTTGATGCAAACTTCGATATAGAATTTTAATGGTCCTTTTATTTTTAGTTTTGATGCAATTTACGTAATAAATGCATAATATAATGCTTTCTAACAGTTAGAATCTCGTGAAAGCAATAATGTAATTTCTTCATCATACAGCAGCAGAAGTTTATTATCTCAGGCGTGTGCTGCACTTGCAAGTGGTGCGCTTGAAAAACTAGGTAGTTTGTTATTCTTGCCAGAGTATTGCCTATGTTTCTACACTTAAATCTACGAATTTTGTGCTGTGTAGAGCGCCAGACTGTTATGAGCATACAATTCAACCGATAAACTCCAAATAAAATGATCAAGATATCTAATTTCGTGTCGATTATATTATAATTTGAAGTATTTTAAATCCCAAGCGGTGCCAATATCAATAAGTTCCGTGGGTTTACAGAGTATCTCGTGTATATAAATTAAAGGTTCTAGTGACCGTTCAGCTTTACTATACTTTAGTTACGAACGTTTGCTACCAAGTCAAATCCAACGTTTTAAAGTCGAAACAGAATTCAAATTTGTGCAACGCTTTGTTTTTATATATATTCTGCGGCGTGTTTGCAGATCACTCGTACTGTGACTGAACTATTGAAGTTAAGAAGTGCGAATGTAGATTTAAATTCAAACTCGTGTTACGGAAATTTCATCCTACAATTTTTATGTAAAATGCAAACTCAAAGAACATTAGGCTAACTGTATATATTGCTTACTATGCCGCCCAGAAGGCTCAGCCAGGAATCCTGAGCCAGACTCTATCGCAGCTAATCGTAATGCTAATTGCTACTGACTTCCTTCGTCGCAACTGGTATTGTCAAGCCTGGCGACAAGGCCAGAAAATGCGAAAAGTACCCGTTTTACAGTGTCGTCCTTTCTCCTGTTTCTGCTAAAAAAATTTCGCTAACGCTTTGTTCAATTAATGCACGAGAAGCACGGGCTCAACTGAACTGTAAGTTTTCACGTGATTTCATTTAATTCCTATCTAACATTTTACAGTGAATAATGAGGCATCCCAATGCAATCTACGATCACCAACAAAAATTTCAGATGACGGTGATGACGACTCAGGCGCCAATTGTGACGTTAAAGCCCGGAGATTCAAACGAAACCGTTAACGGAACATTTTCGCCTACAATAGTCGATCCATTATTCATAATGTTCCACTGGCGCTATCCAAGGACCCGAGATCGCTGTCTTGCTATTTTTTGGTGCTCTCAACGGAAGCATCAAACACAGAAAGTTTAGTTTTGGCCGAATTCGTATCTGCAGGCCGCCTCAAGGTCACTTATTAATGGCAGTCTATTCTCTTAGATGCTAAAAGAATAACTCTTGCAGTTACTTCATTTTGTCATTAATCAAGGGATGACCGAGACTCTCTGCTTGCTCAGGGATTACGCGATTTCACAGACTCTTTGGAAACAAAGAATGTGCAAATGTCTATTCCAGCTGTTAGATTACTCTACCGCACCTGTTAGGCCTGATTTTCATGAAGATGTAAAAAAATTGACGGCAGTAGTTCTACTACTTTGTATTTGCTACGCTTTGGAGTGTTTGAGCGAAATTTCACTACTCCGAAGAAAAGATTAATTGTCCGCTATACCAAGATCGAAACCAATCATACTGAATCTAAAAATTGCACGGTTGTTCAAGGAGACGGGACTGTCGCTGATAATTCTACCCTGATTGCAAGCATAGTGGCTGGTGTGCTGAATGAATAAACCAATCGATACCTTTGAGGTTGCTTCCCGCACCACCATGCACCCACTGTCCAGCCTCCAAATTAGTAAGCTTTTCGTCTTCTGTTACAGTAGCAAGTCCACTTTTGCGGAAATGAGCAGTTCCTCTTGTTGCAAATTCAGACAGCAGTTGAAATATTTACAGGTTGGCTTGTACTCGGCTATCTCATTTCTGATTTCAATGCTACTTAGTCTTCATTCATCTCGGAGAGTACATTACGAGTCATGCACTTAAATTACCTTGTATTTAACGAAATTAGTACTTTGTTATTGGATGCTTAACAGTCCCTTTCGAATGTTGCATGGGATGAAGAAAAGAAACGAGTGTATCGGAGTGTGTTTCTTCTACCAGGCGACACGTTTTCTACGAATAAGATATCCAAACTGCCACGCATTTTTCGAAAAAATTCGAATTATTCTCGCCCACTCTTACATCTTCAAAAGCAGCAGTGTTCCTGTTGGTAACATGTGTGCTGAGTAGAGTGTATTAGTGGCGTAGCATTTACAATGGCTATTTGCGACATCCTGCAAGTACGGGCAATAGCGGAACTACTCTGCACTGTAAATTTATTGTCGACTGGAATTGAACTAATTTAGCACATTCCGAGAAGCAAGAGAACAACAATTCAAGCTCGGACATATACACGCTAAGTGTAAACTCTGCGTTTCATATTACTTAGATTCAATGTTCCATTATTGTTTCTCACGAACTAAATGTGATATTCCTAATTTTGTGCTACAACTAGGTCCAGCCTACATTCAATGAAAGCCTTTATTGAATAATGGATTTTATCGATCTTGTAAGAAATCGCCGGTGACCGTCAAAGATGAGACTGATTCCGGTAGTAAACATTTTTCAAATTGGTCTAGTCTACTGCCTAAAGTGAGGATATGTACCGTAGAAGCAGCGGTGCTACATGCTAGTATTTGTTTCAAGCAACCTACGCTTTTGAAAATTACTTCGACGAACACTCTCGATCAAATTCAATTCAGCAGTTTCTGAGAAAACTTTGCCGCACGTTGTGTTGAATGATAAGTGGAATTCCAAATTAGTTCTTATTTCGAAATTTTGATATAAGGATTCGTATTCAGATTCCTTATACAACAGCGGAGAACAACTGCAGTACAAAAATTCATATTCCACAGCCCTCGATAGTTATATTTGATCAATTTATTATAATTGAATTTCCAAACTTGCTCTAATCCGCCTACAGATCGGCAGGCCTACTCCAGTTCAGTGTTCAATCCCTGGTTAGGTATTACTTCCAGTCCAATATGGATAAAAATAAGGCCGCGGATGTCTCTCATGTCCTTTATTTGCTGTACTGTTTTGGGCGAGAATAATTTGTTGGATTTTGGACAACGAGCTGCGAGATCCGTTCATACTACGAAACTATGGCTTCAGTTGCCGAAGATAGATAATTAGTCTTCCCCGTTTTGTTATTTTAACGTATTCACCCGAATTACAAAGTCTGAGCCATGCCTCCATTGTCCTTTCTAATTTTCTACACTACTTCCAGATAAGAACAAATGTTTAACCAGTAATGGCTTGCACGGTATCTGACAATTTCTATGGCTTATAATTGCATGTGTAAGTGATTCGGTAGTTAATCATGGCCTTCCATTCAACTTCGAGCCTTTAGAAGAAGATTTCGTTGTTTACAGGATAATATGAAATAGCCACGTTCCAAATATACATTAGCGTTGCTATCATGAAACTGGATCCATACAGCATTACTCGAATCATTGCGCGCTATCTGTACTATGAAAGAAGCCAGATAGTGTTCAACATGTTTGGCGCATACTTCACTAATTGAGTTGAAAGCTAATGCGGACACAAGCTAGAGATCTACTTTCCATTCTACTCAGGTCCCAAAACGGTATTTGAAAGTGCTCGTATTGCCCAGAAATCGGTCCAGTGATGAAACCTATAAACGATAAGTATGTACTTACGGCTTGCGAGAGACGATTGTTTTTTCGAATATCCTGAAAGATCGACAAAAAATTACGAGCACTCTCCAACAGTCTTTGTAGCACAAAAACGTATTAGGCCTATCTTACAGTCTTCGTTTATAAAAAAAGTAATAAAATTTCACGTGATTTCTATTCTCTAACTCTCAGCATTTTTTTAAATGTACGAAGACGAAGAATTCAACAAATTAATCAGCCGTGCCGCGATTGAATCACATCTTGCTTTCAGAAAATGACGGCTGATTTGATTCTATCAGGAAAATGGGAAAAAGAGAAGAGTGAGTCGCCTAAAACACTGAGAGACTCCTTGGCAGAAACCTTTTGAAATACCAAAGTAGCAATGTTCGAGTTTGTTACATCTCAAGAGTTTTGGCGTTAAAGCAGTTTTCTTTGTGGTTTATTTTTGATAGTAAAGAAATTGCTGAAGACGCAAGGCATAGCTTATCGTCTGCCGCAACTGTTCAAACATATCTGGGTGGAGTTCATATTGCAGTAGCTCATGTTTAACTTTCCGGCGATCGCAAAGGATCAGTAGCTACTTGGGTCATTAGATTTGCATGTTTTCCAGATGGTATGATGATGAATACCAAGAGAGATTTAGGTCCCGATAATAAATGTTACCTAAGCATTAAACTATTAGAACCGACGGGAAATTTCGATGACAATAGGAGTGGGCTATTATTATTAAACTATTTCCAGAGAATCACCTTCGATATCTGTGCAAATAAAATGCGATGGTAAAAAAGAAGTATCAGAAATGCTGTATAATTAAAAATCACCCAAAATGGGAGATGTCATGAAAAGGTGTTAGAAATAAATAGACTTTAAGACATTAGCAATATTAATACAAAGGCTTCAGTATATGATTCTAAGATGATGCAGGAGTCTCAGATAATGCGAGCCGAAAATATTTGCGAATAAGCGCTATATTTAATTAACTATTTATCATAAATTTAAACTTGAATTGAATTTTGAAAGCATCTGAGTCTCAGAATCTCAAAAACTGTTCAATACTAACCACTCAACATGTAATTTCTTCCGGAATGCTTGACCAACTTCAGGATGAACTTTAATTTGGAATTTGCTTGTAAGTGCTTCGCTTGATTTCGAAATTTTGATTCGAATTGTTTTCATTTCTTTAAATTATCTTTCAGTAATCAGAAATTCTTGTCTTGTCAAATACACTGCATTTCTCCAAGTATGTTAGTATCATGACCGGTGCTTTTCGATTAAGAAGTGGGAGTTGCGGTTTTCAAGAAAAATCAAAAAAATCACTGTTTCTTTAATAATCTTTGTGCATTATGAAACAATGCTGAAGTATGACGATCGTAGATAAAATCACATACAGATCACGAAAAAATACGTGAAACTAGTTAAACGCGTTTGTAAAGAGATAAATGCAGCGATGAAAGCTTAGCCGAACGGCACCGTCGACAAATGTATTGGTATGACTAAGCTAGCATCGTTGCAGAGTTACTAGAGCCGTGGTGAATCAACATTTTTATTCTATACTTTGTTTCGGATCTTTATCTATATCTTTCTCACTCTTGGACATCAGAAGTTGGATTATCATCAAAAGTGGAGACAAAAGCCGAAATCTGAATGTCAGTTTGATACAGCCCGGCATTTCACAAAATATGGTTTGTGTATGTACAGAAAAGAACTGCATTCAATCGAAAGAAATATCCAAAGCGGCAATCGACGTTTATACAAGGAAATGGGTAAAAGTCACATATACTTGTTGTCTTCACAGCAATCATTTCCCATAAGTTATATTTATTTAATTGTGACTTTGCCAAGGTCGTAATAAAAATTTATTTCGCTATTTTTAGACAAAAATGTACTTGAGTTCAAATTTATTCCAGTAGTTTTTTTTCAGTCTGGAATTTCAGGCTCGATTCACAGAACGAAATACACGAATATTTTCACTAATGGAACTATGAAAGTAATCCATGCTGTTTTCTTCTATTATTCATTATTATAGTGTAATAATATGATTGAAAGCCTAGTGCAATGTTGATAATTACAAAAATTGGCCTCATTATCTAATTTTTCTTAGATATCTCATCAGTAGGCCACGAATGTATTGATGGTAATCTGATTTCAAGCTAAATTGCTGACTGTATTAAATTTTGATTTCCCTGTTGCGATGAACGGGCGCGAAGTCACGGCCCTGAAATTGAAGATTCGAGATTTATGATTCAAGTATACGGGGTGGGCGAAAAGTAATGAAAGCATTTAAGATAAACATAACTCGAAAACTCTTGGATCTGAATAAGTAAATCTTTCATGGATATCTAATCTACAGTAGAAGTTTTATTCAAAATGTCAATTGTTCGATGTGTCCCCTCCCTGGCGCACTACAAAATTAATTCTTGTATTCAAGTTTTTCCATGCATTAGATAGCGTAGCAGCATCAATGCTTCTTATTGCCAGCGTAATTCTTGACTTCGTATGCTGAATAGATTCTATTCTTCTGAGTACACCATTTCTTTGACGTAACCCCAAGTAAAGAAGTCGAGCGGAGTAAAGTCTGGAGATCGTGGAGGCCAATTTACTTGACGTCGCTTGCTTATCCATCTGTTTCCTAAATTTCTTTGTAATTACTCAGTAACTAGTCTGGACGTGTGTACAGAAGCCCCATCCAGTTAAAATATTGGCGCTCCTTATAGCTGTTCTATTTGATGTAGCCTATAATATCGTAGCATCGATTTGTACGCTGCTGCATCCACAGATGACTGCCGAAAGAAATATGGGCCTATTAATTTAGTCTTACGCATTGCGCAGCAGACCATGACGTTTGTTCTCGTTTGTGATACTTCGATCACAGTTTCTGGGTTGGGATGGTCGATAACGGAATTTGTAATGCACGCTCAGCAGTTTTAGTAGACAGACGAGGGTCGTCATGGAATGCCTGCTCAATTCTTCGCACATCATCGTTGCGGAATCGCCGCCTTCTTGACCTAGCAAAATCTGCGGTGCCACCTTTTGATTGAAGTTTCTCCGGGACCAATCCCCCAGTAGGGTGTTCTATACCATCTTTGATTGGCCAGTGTGGATTCTGTTTGGATGTACTTCTGTACGCAAACGGCATTTCGTTGATCGGAAATTCTGTTCCGCGGCTTGATTTTTTCAGTTTCTGTTGCAAGGGGCAAGTGACACTTCCAATTATCTCTCTCCAATATGTACACTACTCCTTATATTTATACAATAATTGGTTTATATCAATCTCCGCCACGTCATTGGGCCGAAAATTTAATATGCAGTGACATTTGTAAATTGACCCATATTTATTATTTTCCTTTATTTAAAATATACCAACGGCAAGGTATAAGTACGAGTATTAAATTAAAACCTTATGTGATCAAGTATGTATCGGTGATGCAGAACGGTTACCTCCTCAAGAGGCATATGAGATGCATGCGATGAAAATCCTTTCATTACTTTTCGCCCACCATGTATAGTACAAGTGCAAGCCGTAACGATAAGATTCTTCTGTTCCTGTCTAACGGTTGGAGGAATGATTGGTCATAAACGGTAATTTTATTACTCAAACACATGAAATTTGTCTATGGCCTCCAAGAATGTTTTCGTTTTCGGACAATTTTTATTCAAATGTACTCTTGCAAGCAACGAAAACAGCGATCGCAATGAATTCTGATAACCGGTGAATGCTCGCACTATGCCATCACTCACTTCGCTGATCTTCTGAAACAGTTTTTGAAAGGCCAAATCGTGCCACCCTGCTGCTCGTTCATCTTTCTCTTGAACTTAACTCGTCTTCAAATCTCAAGTGGTGATGTGCTTGTCTTCATATGATGTGACACATCGATTAGTGTTTGCTGTTTTTTCGTAATTGAATCATGTTGCGTCCTTCAAAACCGCAGGAAACACAGGGTAAAGACGTGATTATCCAGTCCTTTTGCACTGACGGAACACAGCAAGTAATCAAAAAATGCATCTTTCGTAGCGAAGCATAGCACAAGAGTGAAAGCGCGGAGACAACGAACGCGGACTAAAACGAAAAACGAAATAGAGCAGTGAATGACGTCGGTTTGCAGATATTCTCAACATATCTCTAGAGTAAACTATTGAGTTGAGCAAATCACAGTGCAATACCGGACTTGCAAGGGAGTGAATCACTGTTGACAGTAGGCAATAAATGCATTTGCCAAAATCTGAACCGTTTTGCAAGTTGATCTTGTGATCACTGTATCCACAAATATTATGTAGATCTAGTGTTTCTTTTACTGTGAAAGCAACTTGCAACAACGAAGATTATTATTTACAGTTAGTCGAATTCTTCCATTGCCTCGTTTTACCTGGAAATGCGAACTCGATGTGGAGGGCCCATGAAATAGAATCAGAAACAAGGCAAAATTTTCAGTAAGATGAGGAGTAAGGTAAATAGATGGCTCCCACCTACGCAATCTGAGAAAAATAACGATGAAGATGCTTGCACAGTTAGGGTCGTAAAGGCATGAAAAGTGCTAGAACAAAGGAAAAAATTAAGAAATTAGACGTCTGGATGAATCTACTGATGCATAGTTGATAAAAATGTTGTTTGTTAGCAGATCACCGAATGATCCAATCAAAAATGAAACGCTTCATGGCCAACAAATTTCTACTTAATTGCTCTCATTTTCTCCGACTCTAGCGCAACTCCCTAATGCAACCATCTACCACCACGAAGGACCTCAATAACGCCACGGGTTATACTTCTTCACCTTGCCTTTGTGTTCGTACACACTGGAGGAAACACCGAATTTTTACTCCAACATCGAGTTCACTGTTTCTCACAATGTTCTTCAAAGCTCAATGAGAAGTAGAACAAAGCCCTTTACAATTCAACCAAATATACACTATGTCTCAGCAACGACCCCAACCCAGTTACACACAACTGTAGTACAGCCCTACTTGTACTTATTCATCGGTGTAGAGCATTTCGTGGTATCACACAAAGTCTGGTTCTCTACCGAATCACTTCGATTCGCAACACGAACGGGTTCCGCGACGACAGCGACATGCTGATAGGTGGATA
>JAAUYH010245974.1_pt1 | contig 14623 bp, 10 predicted proteins | sample 7278061 | NCBI WGS metagenome assembly JAAUYH01 (sample SAMN14350203, study PRJNA611818) | marine sediment metagenome | isolation source: surface marine sediment (0.6m) | place: French Polynesia: Moorea | collected 2018-08
GTAATTGATTGAAATCAATAGTTGGTTTTGTATTTTGTTTTTACTACAATTATTGCGGTAAAAACAACAGTCAAAAAATATTATGACGTAATAAACATATGCTTATTTCTCGCGCACCAGTTAGAATTAGTTTTTTTGGAGGAGGTACGGATTATCCCGAACATTTCCTGCATCATGGTGGAGCTGTTTTAGCAACAGCAATAGATAAATTTTCCTATGTTACTGCTAGTCCATTTCCTAGTCATCTATTTGATTACTCTATGAGAGTTTCTTATCGCAAGGTAGAATTAGTCAAAAATCTAGAGGAAATAGAGCATAATGTCTATCGGGAATGTTTGCAGTTTTGCGGCTTAGAGAAAGATATTGAATTGCACAATGTTGCGGATTTACCAGCATTTACTGGTTTAGGTTCTTCTTCTACCTTTACAGTTTCTTTGCTACATGCTTTACATAGTTTTAAAGGTGAATTTGTCAGACCAATTGATTTAGCTTATGAAGCAATTTATGTAGAGCGAAATTTGATTAAAGATCAGGTCGGATGTCAAGACCAAGTAATGGCAGCTATGGGTGGTTTTAACTTAGTTGAATTTAGAACAGAAGAGGATATTATAGTTAACCGCGTACCCATATCACCCAAGCGTTTAGCAGAGTTTGAGCAGCATCTTTTTATTGTGTTTACAGGTATTAGACGTAAGGCTGCGGATGTTGTCGTCAAACAATTAAAGAAAGTAGCAAGTAATACAAATACTTTAAAAGATATGCGGGCTATGGTAGATGAAGGCTGGGATATTCTGACATCAAATAGACCATTGTCTGAGTTTGGCGAATTATTACACAGAGCATGGATAGCTAAGAGGAGCCTTGATAGTTGTATTTCTAATCTAGAAATTGATCAAATCTACCAGTTGGGCATAGATGCAGGGGCGTTAGGTGGTAAATTATTAGGGGCAGGGGCTGGTGGTTTTATGCTGTTTTTTGCGCCACCAGAATTACATGAAAAACTCAAGGAAGTTTTTTTAGGCAAGCAGGTATTAGAATGCAAAGTCAATGCTCCTGGTTCGCAAATTATATTTTCTTAGTTTTGGAGGTAGAACGTAATTTAATAACAATAGTAAAAAGAACACCGTCAAACTATTAACACTTAATAAATCAATGATGTTATTTCTTAAAAAGATTATCCCTAATTCGTTCAAGGTTCTTGTGAAGGAAGAGCTTCGTAGAATATTGTTACAGGAAAAAAATTCGATTTTGGAAAAAGAAAATATCCAATCACAACCATCTTCTTATAATGAAGTTGATTTAACTAACCTGTGTGCACCGTCTATAACTAGCTGGCATCAACCAATAATCTACGAAGCAAGCGTTAATTTAGCTTTACGGGATCTTTGTCAACCAGGAGCTACTGTTTTTGATGTTGGATCTAATGAGGGAGGGCTAACATTGCTGATGTCTCGTCTTGTTGGACCAAAAGGTATCGTTTGTGCTTTTGAAGCAAATCCTTATATCCTTGACTTGTGTACACATAACTTACTACGCAATGGGTGTAATAATTTTTTTATAACCCATGCTTGTATCTGGAAAGTTTCCGATGAAATTTTGAGTCTTTATATTCCACCAAATAACTGGCAAGCAGCCAGTTTGTACCTAGAGTCAGATAATATTGAAACCCAAGTTAGAACCATTGCTCTTGATGATTACATCTACTCTACAAATTTAGAACCTGAACTGATCAAGATGGATATTGAAGGAGCAGAGTTTGATGCATTAGAAGGAGCTAAAGAATATATAGCCCAAAAGCAACCACATTTGATTCTAGAACAATGGACTCATGATGGACGATGTCTTGAGTTATTAAGAAGTCAAGGTTATATAGCTATTGATTTGAATAACTACAATTTTATAGAGACAATCAATGATTATCCTAAAAAAAGTCAAATACGAAATGTTTTGTTTATACATCAAAATAGAATCGAAGAAACGCCATATAGCTTAGACATAAGAGCTGAAGAAATTGACTATTTTGGCGCGGATAAATTTACCTCGTCTAATCAAGAATTTATTTTGCAAAACTGCATCAAGTTAAATAAGAGTAGGTACGTATTAAGAATTGATTTCGATGCAGAGAGAGAAGATAATGTGATGTCTCTGAGTGTGTATGTTGACAATATACTTACAATACTCCATATTGCAAATTCAAGCTTTATCCAAAAATCATATAGGGATTGTACTATAGATATAAAATTTCCGGTAGATGTGAAAATTGAAATAAAATTCCTCAATGACACATCTGATCCAACATTTAATTTGAAAGGTGTCTCTGTATCTAAAGTGGTAAATTTTCAAGAAAAATTCAAAAATTATTTTGTTTAGGAGAAATAACTATGAAAAATTGGCAATACCACATTTTCATGGAAGTAAATTATTATTGAAATTTATCTAAAATGAATTTCTTTTAAAATCAGTGATACGATTATTTTATTTTTAAAATAAAGTTTAAGCACTATGGCAAAATTTGTAATTATTGATCATTCTCTCCAAAATCTCACTGGACATCATTATGAGTATGATGTTTCTGTGGCAGAAGCAGCAGAACGTCTTGGATATGAGCCAATTATTGTTTCTAATAAATCATTTCCTACACAATTACAACCAAAAAATATTAGAATTATTCCAAAGTTTACTAAAGCTTGGATAGGAGATAGCCTAATTAACAATGCTCTATTGATATCCATCTTAAAACATTTAATTAAAACCTCTAATATTTCCAAATTACTATTAAATTTTAAACAAAAAACTATTGCCAGATTAAAAAACTACTACATATTTCTGGTGGTGACCACTCCCTATTTGCGAAATATATGGGACAAGTTAGCATTGATAATTTTAGAATTACCCCTGGCGCTAAAACATGACATTAGAAAAATAATTTTTCCTTTTAAAAAAGTAATTATTCCTTTTTTTGGAATTACTCAAATTTTATGGCGTTTGCTTCCTGTCAAGACATTGACGTGGTCAATTAAAACAGTCCTGAAGATCTTCAGAGAAATTTATAACATTCTCAAAGCACAAATCCGCAAAGTTTTGCGCTGGGTTCTAGGAGTGGACAAACCAGTATTTGCCATTACCTTAGGAAAGGCGATAAAAAAAATTAAGGTGACTTCAGAAGATCACGTATTTATCCATACCCTTAGTATTGAACAACTCGAAGAAATTCTTAATCTTCTGAATACCTGCGATCACAAAAAAACGCCACATTTCCACATTTTACTGCGTCGTGACTGCAATGAACCAATAGTTACCCTGGCAAAAGGTATTGGTTTGCAGGCATGTCTCAACAGATTTTATGATTTTCAATTGTGGCCAGAAATAGTTACTTTCTATACAGATACAGATGAACTGACACAACAGCATGATGCTTTAAGTCCAATCCGTTTCATAACTGCTCCCATTCCCTTCCGACACGAACAGTTAAAGGAACGTTCACAACCTAAAATGTTTCCGGAACCGATTAATATTGTCTACTTGGGTGATGCGCGAACAGAGAAAGGCTATCAGTATTTGCCAGAATTAGTTGATGCTTTATGGTTAACTCACATACAGCCAGGAAAGGTAAAATTTACTATCCAATCAAACTTCAACCTTGCTGGTGGTGAGCAGGGTATACGTGAAGCTTGTCTAAAACTAGAACAATATCCTTCTAGCAAAGTTCGTCTAATTAAGGAACCCATGCCTCCTGAAACTTACTATGGGGTGCTAGCGGATGCAGATATTGTTGTGATTCCTTATCTACCAGACTGCTATGCGGTACGTAGTTCAGGAATCTTGGTAGAGTCCCTTGCTGCTGGGAAGCCAGTAGTTGTTCCTGCAGGTACCTGGATGGCAAAACAGGTTGATAATTCAACAGCAAGTATTTATAGTTCACCAAGAGAGCTTCCTGATGTAGTCAGCAAAATGATCACAAACTTTGATCAATTTACCGAAGCTGCATTATTGTACCGACAACAGTGGCGACAGAAACATTCTCCAGATGCTCTAGTAAAGTGCCTGACAGCAAAAGATTCTTTGATGAAATTTTCATCAGTAAAAGAAGAACCATCAATTCTCTATATTATAGATGCTCATTCAATTGTAGGTAAGACTGGTTCGGGACAAGTAGCTAGAAATCAATTACAGTATTTATCTCGCTGTGGTTATCGTGTCTACGGAGTGTTCTTTTTTAATGATCCAAAGCTGAGTGATGAAGATTTTGCCCAGAGGATAGTAATAGCAAAAAAGGTCCTTGAGAGCTTTAACTTGATTGAATTTTGGTTTCTCAAATATAAATTTCCCTTCACTCTCAATGCTAGCAAGAGTCTTGATTATATCATTTCCCATAAACATAATACTCTAACTTTAGAATTAGAACTCTGGGGTCGTTCCTATTTTGATATACCAAGTTCTTTGAAAAATTTTCTGAATTCCCATAAAATAGATGCCGTTCTTCTAAATTATATTTCCAACTGGTCAATTTTAAAAAAATTGGGATTAGAAAAATGTCCAGTGATTTGTGAAATGCATGATGTCCAATCCCATCAATATGCAATCTACAACAATCGGCAAATAGATGACAAAGAGTTTAAACTAGAATGTCAACTTCTTGATCAATGCACAGTTGTCCTAGCTAATAATCTCAAAGAACTAGAAAAAATCCAGGAACTAGTCCACAAACCATCATTACTTCATGTACCTTACATTGGACGTTTGACACCTCCTGAAGATAGTGATTTAGCTGATTGTTTAAATTTGGCAGACGTTTTGAGTCTCAGTGGCTCTGAGCGATGCCAAGACATTGAACAAAATAACCGATTGCAGCAAGAATCTTCACTAGATTTATTATTTGTGAGTTCACATCATGCACCAAATATTTACTCTTTGAAGTGGTTTTTCCACAACATTTATCTACCTTATTTAGCAGATAAAGGTGTTACCTTGGCGATCGCAGGTAATATTATGAATATGGGAGACTTGAATGATATTAATCATCCCCAAGTATTTATAACTGGTGTTGTAGAAAATTTGCGTCCTTTGTATGCAGCAGCAAAATTAGTAATTTTACCCGTAAAAATGGGTGCGGGATTCAACATTAAAACTATTGAAGCCTTATCAATGGGTAAACCAGTTGTTGCAAGCAGTATGGCATTACGAGGTATTAATTTTGACCGAGGTTTGTTCCCTGTATTTGACAATCCGGAAGATTATGCCCAGCGAATATTGAAATTACTTGCTAATCCAGAACTCCGACTGGAACAAGCTAAATTGGGATTTGAGATGATTCAGGGGCAATATGACCAGACAAGCTTTGATTCAGCAATGAACGAAGCTTTTGCCCATGTATTAGAGGAAAAGACACTCACCCCATTGCCACCAGAAACTACTAATTGGAAACCATGCCTGGTTGAGTGGTCTTCTGAGCTCCAGAGATTAAATCAAATTATGAAGGATAAATTATCCTCGCAGGATTTGATTTATCATAAAATGAACCACGAATCAATTATAACTTCTCAAACAGAAACTTCTCAAACAGAAACTTCTCAAACAGAAACGGCTCAAACAGAAACTTCTCAAATAGAAACGGCTCAAACAGAAACTTCTCAAAAAGAGTCACAGGATACTCAACATTTGCTAGTGCCTATTGACTACCCTAAAGTGGTTCAACCAAATTCTTCTGAATATAGATACTCACATGTTGAGGCTATTTTTGAGAATAATCTTGCATATATCAATAACAATCTATCAAAGATTATAAATTGGTTTACAACTGAAGGACTCACTACTGTACCAAGTGAGCAAACCGATGATTTTAGTCCTTTTTGGAATAATGGTTATTTTAGCGGAGATGATGCCCGTATTGCATATGCAATGGTTTGTGAGTATAGACCAAATATAATTTTGGAGATAGGAAGTGGAAATAGCACTAAGTTTTTCAGAAAAGCTATACAGCAAAACAAAACCGGAATTTCACTTGTATCTATAGATCCAGAACCTCGAGTCGAAATAGATTCGATCTCCGATAAAGTTTTGAGACAAAGCGTTTTAGAAATTGACAAAAATATATTTCAGAGTCTAAATGAAAATGATATTTTATTTTTTGATGGCAGTCATTTAGTTTTCAACGGCACAGATACTACCTACTTTTATTTAGAAATTCTTCCACTAATTAAAAAGGGTGTTTTAGTTCACATACATGACATTATGCTTCCTTGGGAATATGATAATGAATTTACAAGCAGACAATATAATGAACAATATATGCTGGCTAATTTACTACTAAATAGTTCAGACTGGAAGCCAATGTTACCAGTTTTCTATATGTATAAAAAAGGTTTATTAAAGGATGAAGGTGTTTCATTCTGGATGATAAAAAAATAACAAGCTGAAAAGTTGAAAAAAAACAATGTGTTTGTTGATAATTATTGTTTGCTCATAAATTCAAATCAATTCTATTGAGGTTGTGAACAAATAACAATTTGTAAACCAATACAGCACTTTTGAAGTAAGTGAGGTACACCAATTACGGGATAGCTTTTAATCCTTGGAATTTGAATTAAATACTGTACCTCATAAACATCGAATCTGGTGTATTTACGACGGTGCTCTGTTCATATCCTATTGCAGATACCTACACAATGAACAGTTTCTCTACTTCTACTTATATTCTCAAGAAATCATGAATCTTACCAGGTGTCGCGTCTGTGACTCAACTAACCTAGAACTTACTATCGATCTTGGCTCCCAACCTTGGTGCAACCATTTCCTCAAACCAGAAGAAGTAGGCAAAGAACCATTCTACCCCCTCCGCGTCCTTTACTGTCATGATTGCGGAACAGTTCAGCTAGATTACACAGTCAAAAAAGAAATCATGTTCGGTGATCACACTTACCTTTCTGGTGTGACAAAATCCCTCAGCGAACACTTTAAATCAGTTGCTCAAGAAGTTGACACGAGATTTTTTTCAGACACCAAAGGTAAATCTGTCCTTGACATCGGTTCCAATGATGGTACTCAACTCAAGCACTTCCAAGCTCTAGGTTACGATGTCTTAGGGGTTGAATCTTCAAAAACCACCGCCAAAATTGCCAATGATGCAGGTGTCCCTACCCTGAACGAATTCTTCAACCTGGATGTAGTCCAGGGACTGAACCGTAAATTCCACGTTATCAACGCTGCTGGTGTCTTCTTTCATCTAGAAGAATTACATTCAGTCACAGAAGCTATTCGGGAGGCGTTAGAAAATGATGGTGTTTTTGTTGTCCAGTTTCTTTACATGAAACGCATTGTAGACAACCTTGCCTTTGATCAGATATACCATGAGCACCTGCTCTACTACAACCTGCAAACCATTGAAGTCCTCCTGAATCGTCATGGACTCTCAATGTTTGACGCTTATCTATCCCCCATTCACGGAGGTTCCATCATTGGCTTTGTGACCCATAAGGGTAAGCAAGCACCAAGCGCCAGACTGCAAACTCTCCGCCAAGCAGAAGTAGAGGAAAAAAGTAATGAATTGTCAACCTACCAGGAGTTTGCGCGGCGGATTGAGCGCATGAAGCAAGAAAATATAGCTTACCTAGAAGCCGCTAAACAACAAGGTAAGAAAATTTTTGGTTTTGGTGCGCCGGTTAAAGGTAATACAATGTTAAATTACTTTGGTGTTGGTACCCAATATATTACTTATTTAGTAGAAAAAAACGAATTACGTCGAGGATTATATTCTCCGGGGATGCATATTCCCATAGTGATTGAAAAAGAGCTAGAGGAATTACCAGATATTTATTATGTCCTTGCTTGGAACTTTAAAAAAGAAATTCTTGTCAATAATCAACACCTAGTTAATCAAGGAGTTGAATTTTACTTCCCCGTTAATCCCACAGAAATTTAAATTTGAACATGAAAATCCTTGTTACTGGTGCGACAGGCTTCCTGGGTACTTCTCTTTGCTCAAAACTACAAGAGCAAGGACATGAGCTAGTTCGCTTAAATTCCCAAAACTGCGATCTCACCCAACAAGACTCTCTCCCCCAATTTAACCATCATACCTACGATCGCATCTACCACCTTGCTGCTTGGACTCAAGCCGGCGATTTTTGTATTTATCATCCAGGGGAGCAGTGGATTATTAATCAGCATATCAATACAAATGTTTTAACTTGGTGGCAAAAGTATCAGCCCCAGGCTAAGTTAATTTGTATGGGTACTAGCTGTGCCTATGCACCGGAACAAGAGCTGGTAGAAGAGAATTATTTAACTGGACTACCCATAGAAAGCCTTTTTACCTATGCCATGACCAAACGGATGCTGTATGCAGGACTGTTGGCATTGGCAAAGCAATTTGGTCTGAAATATCTCTGTTTAGTACCCTCAACCCTTTACGGTTCAGGATACCACACCGATGGACGGCAAATGCATTTTATCTTTGACCTGATTCGCAAGATTATTCGCGGTAAGCTCTATGGAGAACCAGTTATTCTCTGGGGGGATGGGTATCAATCTAGAGAACTAGTATTTATTGACGATTTTGTGAATATCGCCCTTAAATTGACAGATACAGTGGACAATGATCTAGTCAACATTGGTGCTGGCGAAGAGTTTACCATTCGCCACTTTGCCAAACTAATTTGTGAGCGGGTGGGATATGACTTTAATCGGATTCAATTCGACACTACACGTTATGTAGGAGCTAAATCAAAATGTTTGGCTGTGACTAAACTGAAACAATATATACCTGATTTGACCTTAACTCCTCTAGAAATTGGATTAACAAAGACAATCGATTGGTTTGAAACAGAGCAAGAAAAATTACTATATAGCAGTTAATAATTAATTGATCTCATTGCTCATAATTGACAAGCAATAACTGAGGAAGTAAAGTGTTACAAATCAATTTCAATTCCTACTAGAGTCATAATAATTAACAATATGTTTTCTATCAAGGAGGAAACTTGGAATACTGGATTCAAGAAAGAATTAATTCTATAGAAGAAGCATTTACCCCAGATTACTGTAGGTCGATTCAGTTAGTTGTTAATCTAATTTTAGAACGTTTCCAACAGGGATACACTTTATTTATCTGTGGTAATGGTGGTTCTGCTGCTGATGCTCAACATATTGCAGCAGAATTTGTGGGACGTTATTTGGTGAGTCGCAAAGGCTTACCAGCTATAGCTCTTTCCACCAACCCTGCGACCTTAACAGCTTGGTCTAATGACCACGAATTTGAAACTATTTTTTCCCGACAAGTAGAATCTTTAGGTAAGCCAGGAGATATGTTGTGGGGAATTTCTACTTCTGGTCAATCAAAAAATGTGATTCGTGCCTTAGAATCAGCTCAGAAATTAGGATTAAATACCATCGGCATGGCAGGTAATAGTGGTGGTATGCTGTGTGAGATGGTTGACTGTCCTTTATTTGTTCCAGAAAAGCATACTCCTTATATCCAAGAAATTCATTTAATTACCTATCATCGGATTTGCGAACAAGTAGAATCGCAGATATTTGCTCACACAAGTTTTAGAGATGAATTAAGTGTCTAAGATACTGTGATGAAAAAACGCTCCTCATATTATGTTATACACAGTTGATATTGACTATGATTCTCAACCCAATAAAGCTCTATTTCTAGATAGAGATGGAGTAATCATTGAGTATGTTCCTTATCTCCACCATCCAAATCAGGTCAAAATTCCCCAAGGTGCAGGTCAATCTTTAAAAAGTTGGCAAGATGCTGGTTATTTATTGATTGTAATTACTAATCAATCTGGTGTTGGTCGTGGTTATTTTACTATCAAAGATGTGGAAGCGGTGCACAGAAAAATGTGCCAGGAATACGAAAGATTTGGGGTGTATTTTCATGATATTTTAGTATGCCCTCATCATCCATCAGATAATTGTCAGTGTCGCAAACCATCACCCTATATGTTACTGCAAGCAGCAGAAAAGCATTTAGTAGAAGTTTCCCAGTCATTCTTTATTGGGGATGCACTCAGCGATATGGAATGTGGAATTCAGGCTGGTTGTAATTCCGTACTTTTATTAACTGGTCTAGGAAAAAAAACAGCCCAGAATTTGGCAAACTATCACACTCCAATTCCTATTTTTAAAGGATTACCAGAAACATTAGAATTACTTAAATCTCCATAAATTTATGTATAAAAATGACTAAAGAAGAGGCAGCAAAAATCAATATCAATTTAGTTTCCTTTATTCCCAATCTTGTAGGTATGGAAGCTCATGTTTTGCCTTATCATCAGTCTGTTGCTCAAGCAGCAAATATGATTGATTGGCAACACATAGTCATTTTCGCTCCTCATCCATCAGTTAAAGAATTACCTAGTAACTGGATTCCTTGTTTAAGTACTAATGATTTGGAACTAGATGGCAATTTCCTCCAGAAAATCACTAAAATTATCAGTGCTTTTAAATTAGGAATTAATGGGGCTAATTATTTGCGCCATAAAATTTTAAATAGTTCTGAACACACAATAATTTTTTTAGAAAGATTTATACATTTACAATTATTAGCTCTGGTATTTACCTTACTCTTTATCCCCACAGAAAAAATACATGTTTGGCTCCTTTATCGTCGAGATACCCACAAAGCTAAAACTAGATTTATCTACAAATTTTTAAATAACATAATTAAACGAATTATCCACCCCCATAGATTGCAGCTACTCACAGACAGTGAATTACTAAGTAAATCTTTATCAAACTATTTTCAAGCACCTGTAATGGTAATGCCAATTCCCCATACAGATGTGATAATTAGTGATAGTTTTGTAGATAAAAATGATCAGATTGTCTGTTGGTTGCCTGGTTCATTACGACCAGAAAAAGGCTTAGAAGTGATGAAATCTTTGGTTAATTGTATCACCGAAGAAGCTAACAAAATACGTGTTGTTGTAGCTAAAAGTTCTGGACTAGCATCTAGTGTAGATGGAGTCCAAATTGAATTAATTAAAAATAATTTGACGCGGTCAGAATATTCCCAATGGCTAATGACTTGCGACATAGTTTTAATGCCTTATAATAGCAAGGCATATGGTGAACGGACATCAGGTATATTTACTGAATGTGTAATGGCAGGAAAGATTCCCATAGTTACTAAAAATACTTGGATGGCAAACGAGTTATACAAGTATAATCTGGAAGAATTAGCAATAGAATGGGAAGATACAACACAAGTTATACTAACAATATTAAAAGTATCCCATGAACCTACTATCAAGACTAAGATTGCAAGTATGCAAAAACAATACGAGAAATTTCATAACATAGAGAGTTTCTCCCAAAAAATGAAATTTATCTTTGAGCAATCATGTAGTTAGGCAATATTTGATACTATTAATTAACCATATATGTAACATAAATCATGTTTAAAGTTGTAGTTGATGCAACACCTCTGAGACCAAAACCCAGTGGTATAGGCATTTATGTATATAATTTAATTAATAACCTTGCCAGCCTAGAAGATAGAGAAAATTTTCAACTTGGTGTTTACTACCAACCAGCTTTGAGGAACTGGCTCAAGTTGAATTTCTCGACTCCAGAAATTCTCAAGCAATATTCTTCCGTTCATCTAGTACCTATACCAGTTACATTTACAAATTTATTATCTAGATATCCTAATCCGATTATTCCTTATTTTGAACGCAATTTAGGAAAACCTGATATTGTTCACGGTACAGATTATGTAGTTTATCCTTGTGAGCATAGCTTGCAAGTAATGAACATTCATGATGTTACATATATTAAATATAATAATTATACTAGTTCAATTGTCAAAACATATATAGGGCGTATTCAGCAGTCTTTGAAAAAGACAAGTTTAATATTGACAGTTTCCCAAAGTTCTAAAAAAGATATTATTAAATACTTTGATGTCGATCCTAACATTGTCTATGTCACTCCCCTAGCCAGTCGCTATCATGGGAATTATCTATCACCTGAACATTGCGACAATCTAGAAAAGGAAGCCAGATATAATTTCTCTCAACCTTATATACTCTTTGTCAGTACTATAGAACCAAGAAAAAATATCAATTCAATAATTGATGCCTTTAATTTCTTAAAACAGAAATATAAAATTCCCCATCACTTAGTATTAATTGGTAAAAAAGGCTGGAATTATCAACCAATATTTGCTGCAATTGAAAATTCTCCTTGGAACCAGCAAATTCATCATCTTGATTACTTATCTGATCAATTAGTCGCTTTATTTTACTCAAAAGCCGACGTATTCGTTTATCCTTCTCACTATGAAGGATTTGGTCTTCCTGTATTAGAAGCAATGACTTTAGGTGCTCCGGTTATCACGGCTAATACTTCTTCACTACCAGAAGTTGCAGGAAATGCAGCTTTACTAATTAACCCCAATGAACCAATTGAACTAGCTGAAGCTATATTAAAAGTAGTCAGCGATTCTCAGTTACGTCAAGAATTAGTTAGGAAAGGGCGGGAAAGAGCAAAATTATTTTCTTGGGAAAGAACAGCCAGAGAAAACCTAAATGCTTATAGAAGTATTCTTTAGTCAATGCATACTATATCACACAATTCATGTTGTAATCACCCGATAATCAACCTATCGATTTTATTTTCCCAGCCCACAGGTATAAGTAACTATGCTCAGAATCTAGTTCCTTACCTCAAAACTCTGAATCCAACTCTATTAACTACCCTCAACTTCCCCGAATTTAATTGCTATCCAGTACCTGCAAATTTAACACCAGCACAAGGTACAAAAGGACATTTTAACCGCTTGCTGTGGACGCAATTTCAGTTACCACACATCTATCGAAAACTAAAATCTCATCTTTTATTTTCCCCCATTCCAGAAGCACCCCTTTATAGTAACTGTCGCTACGTGGTGATGGTTCATGATTTAATTCCCTTACGCTTCCCCAAACCCTTTTCACCCCTGACACCTTACTTTCGCTATTACATCCCCCAAGTATTAGCACAAGCGCAACACATTATCTGCAATTCCCAAGCCACTGCTAAGGATATCACCGATTTTTATCACATACTCCCCAGTAAAATTACACCCATTCCATTAGCACATGACCCTAATCATTTTCGTCCCCTAGATAAAACAGAAAATTCTCCTTACTTCCTCTACTTGGGAAGACAAGATCCATATAAAAATTTACAAAGACTAATTACTGCATTTGCTGCACTACCACGTCGGAATGATTACCAACTCTGGCTAGCAGGACCAACAGATAAACGCTATACCCCTCTTCTAAAGACCAAAGTTGCAGAACTCGGTATTACCGAGCAGGTGAAATTCCTCAACTATGTTCCTTACAGCGATTTACCTCAAATCATTAATCAAGCACTAGCTCTTGTTTTTCCTTCTCTCTGGGAAGGGTTTGGTTTTCCTGTTCTAGAAGCAATGGCTTGTGGTACTCCAGTTATTACCTCCAATATCTCCTCTCTTCCAGAAGTTGCTGGTGATGCAGCCATTCTCATTAATCCCTATAATACTGGGGAAATTACAGAAGCAATGAATGCAATTGCTACTGACAGACAATTATGCGATCGCCTTTCTGTTGCAGGTCTTCACAGGGCGAAGCAATTCAGTTGGTCAAAAACAGGAAAAGCTACCACCGAACTTTTATTATTTTACGGTAAAGATTAAGTTTATTGTCATAGCAGAATTAATATTTATTGTGAACAAAAAAATTTGGTATCATTAAGGTGTAATCAAATTCAAAAAAAGGCTGGATATCTTACTTAAGATATGTCTTGAGAGTCTAGCTTTGTTCTTTTACTGGGGGAGGGAATTAATTCAGTTATATTCACAATAAGCAAAACTTTGATTAAAAAGTTTTAAGGACTATAAGAAAGAATGTAAAAACGACTTGATAAAACATGCTATTTCGCTAGAGTGAACCGGATTTAAACATTATTATTGTTGAGAAAAGAGGATTTCAACCCTTGTTCCCATAAGGGTTTAGGGATTATTGGTCTGATTACAAATGCTCTACTCTAATCAATAAGTTATATAGTTGATTTTTACATAATTCTTAACAACACAGTAATTAGTATAGTTCGTGTATTGCCCCTCAAACTATATAAATCTTTACAAGAAGTTGAAGAGTTCATAATCTTGTTGTGAATTGCCTGGAGTAATACAGCAGATTGCAATTTGGTGAGGTACAGAATATTATCAATTTACAAGATTATTGTCCCCCTAATCCTGTACTCATTAGACCTAAAAAACGCTGTCATTTGAAATTTCCTCCAATTATTAAGGTTTTGCAAAAGACTAATAAGGGGAGTCTACTATTATGCTATATCAAGATTTTAACGGTGATGGCAGAGCTGACATTTTATGGCGCAATTCTAATACTGGTGAGAACTACCTGTGGATGATGGATGGTACTACCATCATTGATTCAGGTGCTTTATATACGGTGAATGCTTCTGGTTGGTATGCCGACGAATTAGGGGATTTCAACGGTGATAATAGAGCTGACATTTTATGGCGCAACTCTAGCACTGGTGAGAACTACCTGTGGATGATGGATGGTACTAGCATCATTGATTCAGGTGCTTTATATACAGTGAATGCTTCCGGTTGGTA